>Ga0265294_10008627_pt1 | contig 11858 bp, 9 predicted proteins | sample MunlanPumphouse3_FD_192504 | JGI IMG/M metagenome (GOLD analysis project Ga0265294, IMG submission 192504) | Groundwater microbial communities from a municipal landfill in Southern Ontario, Canada - Pumphouse #3 | ecosystem: Environmental > Aquatic > Deep subsurface > Groundwater | place... | reverse complement strand
TGATAGAGCGTTTCATTCCCCCCGCACACCATGATTAAATTCAAGGGCTCTTTTGAATTTAAAATCTTCTCCAAAGTCGGAAGAATAAAATCTCTATCAAGCCGGCTTATAAACAATATTGTTTTGGAATCGTCAATAAATCCCAGTTTTCTTTTCAATTTTTGCCGATTATAATCAGCGTAAAAAGTTTTTTTGACCGGAATACCTGTAATTTTAATTTTTGAGGGGTCAACGCCGGTTGATTCTAAATCTTTGGACACGAAATCATCAGCGACAAAAAAACAATCAATTGCCGGAATATTATATAAAGAATGGCCATGATAGTCGGTAACCACCATAGCAAGCTTCACATCTTTTATCCTGTGCCGGCAGGAAGGGGCCAATAGTTGAGCGACTGCCACATAGGTAAAAATTACCGCATCAGGCTGTAGAGAAACTACATGGTTAATGAGTTTTTGGCAAAAAGGGGCCTGCAATCGGCTTATATGACGCAACGCTCTCGCAGGAAGGCGATGATCAAAAGCTTCGTAAGCCTTTCCCCAAAGCTCGGGAAATTCACGCACGGCGGTTTCGTATATTTTTTGGTTAAAAAGTTTCGCCAGCGGCGGAGCAATTTCTCCGGCGTCTAAATGAGTAGCATGGATCTCCGGAAGACATTCATTGGCATAATCGGCCAATGCTTGACCGGCGCGCAAATGCCCAAAACCCGCCTTCATTGAAACAATAAGAATTTTCTTGCGCATATTTTCAGCTCCTTTCATCATTGAGCTTTAAGATCGCGATATATATCGCGATCATTGCCATCCATGAAAGAATATCGCCGGTAAAAGTTCCAACTCCTCCCGAAAAAAGACGATCAAAATCAAGAATATGGAAATAATTTAATGAATGCCAGTTGCAATCAATAATGGCAAAACAAAAAATCAGCGCCATATGCGCGATTGCCGACCCAAGCATCAAAATAAACAGAGCATTCAAATATTTATTGCCGACAATTTTAATTTTCATATTCTTATAAAAATGCTTCCTAGCATTTTCTTCCGCAAAAAAAATCAAATAAACTATTGTCGAATCTTTCCCGGAATGTCAAATACTGGTGCCGAGGTCCGGAATCGAACCGGAATCTGATGATTTTCAGTCATCCGCCGTGACCGACTTGGCTACCTCGGCATAAGCTATTAAGTTTTTTCTCCTCAATCTTACTTTATTCCAACCAATCAAACAACCTCTTGGTGGGCGGTACAGGACTCGAACCTATGGCCTACTCGGTGTAAACGAGTCGCTCTACCAACTGAGCTAACCGCCCGCAGATCAATCAATAAAGCCATATAATTTTGGCGTCTGCAATAATAGCTGGTGGGCGAGGTGGGATTTGAACCCACACGACCTTGCGGTCACAACCCCCTCAAAGTTGCGTGTCTGCCATTTCACCACTCGCCCATTTGCCTTTTACAAGGCAAAACAAATAAAGAGCTAAAAGAGCCTAATTTAAGCTTTTGGCTCTTCTAAAGGCTGGCTTTCTGCTTGAGTAGAAAGATTCTCCGGTTCTTTGTCGGTAGAATTATTAAAATCTTCCATCTTTTTTAACTTAGCTCTCTTTCCTCGCGCTTCTCTTAAGTAATAAAGTTTTGATCTTCTGATCTTGCTTCTCTTTACCACTTCTATCTTATCAATAGTAGGAGTATGGAGAGGAAATATTCTTTCAACTCCCACTCCGGAAGCCACCTTACGAACGGTAATAGTGGCATTTAATCCTTTTCCATGCTTGCGAGCCAAGACCAGGCCTTCAAAAACTTGAATTCTTTCTTTCTCTCCCTCCTTGACCTTCTGGTGTACGCGCACGGTATCACCGGTTTTTATTTCCGGCATATCTTTTCTTGCATATTCTTGCAAAAATTTTTCAACAACTGACATATCTTTATTTTTATTAATTATTTTTATTAATTATTTTCTTTCCGTATGTGGGCGGTATAGGACTCGAACCTATAACCTTTCGCACGTCAAGCGAACGCTCAGCCATTGAGCTAACCGCCCAAAATTTTTTGTATTGAACAATCCGAAAGTAATTTCCTGCTTTTTTATGGACGCAGACGGATTTGAACCGTCGACCCCAGCTTTATGTCTCCGCCTGCTGGCGGCGACGCGTCAAATCTTAAAAATCACCGATTGTGGGCGCAGATGGACTTGAACCATCGACCCCAGCTTTATAAGAGCTGTGCTCTAACCGACTGAGCTATGCGCCCAATGGCCTATATAAAAATTTTGAAGATTTGACATAAGAGCTGTGCTCTAACCGACTGAGCTATGCGCCCAATGATTCTCACATTTTAAAACCTTTCTGTCCGGCTGGAATATATATTCTCATAAACTTATTACTTCAATAACCGCTATTTGGCAAGCCTGGATTTGCGCGCAAAACCCTACCCTCTTCTCATAAAATTTTATTCCTTTATTTTAATCATCAAAGAACTAAGCTTCTGTTTTTTTGCTTTTGGTCATTCTTGTTCTGTTCTTGGAAGGTTTTTTCTCCTTGCTTATGATCAATTCAAATTCTTCCCTTTCAATGGTTTCCTTTTCTATTAAGGCTCTTGCCAGCTTCTCCAACATTTTTTTCTCTTTCGTCAAAACTTTCCGCGCGCTTTCCTGCGCCTCTTTTATGATCCTTTCTATTTCTTGGTCTATTTGGTAAGCAACCTGATCCGAATAGTTGCGGCACGATTCAAAATCTTGTCCTAGAAACGGAGATTCTTGTTTTTGCCCAAAAGAAATAGGGCCCAAAGAAGACATCCCAAAATCTTTTACCATTTTTCTAGCCAATGATGAAGCTTCTTTCAAGTCGTTAGACGCTCCGGTGGTAATTTCCCCGAATTTTATTTCTTCGGCGCATCGTCCGCCGAGCAAAACGGCAAGCTCTGTTAAAAATTCCGATTTCGTTTTCATTTGCTTAACTTCGGACGGCACTTTCAAAGTATATCCTGCGGCCATTCCTCTCGCAATTATAGAGATCTTCCTTACCGGCTCGGAATTAGGCAAAAAAGAAGCAACCAAAGCATGACCGGCCTCATGAAAAGCGGTAATTTCTTTTTCTTTAGATGATAATATATGGCTTTTTCTTTCCGGACCAAGCAAAACTTTCTCAATGGATTCCAGCATTTCATTTTGGAATATCTGCGCTTTATCGCGTTTCGCGGCCAGCAAAGCGGCTTCGTTGGCAATATTGGCCAATTCTGCTCCGGAAAATCCCGGAGTTCTTTCCGCCACTTCTTTTAGGACAACATTGGAAGATAAAGGCTTCCCGCGGCTATGGATTTTTAAAATAGCCTCTCTTTCATTCACATCGGGCAAATCCAAAACTACTTTTCTGTCAAAACGACCAGGTCTCAATAAAGCCGGGTCTAAAACATCCGGACGGTTAGTGGCGGCTAGCACAATCAGCTTATCGTTAGGTTCAAATCCGTCCATTTCGGTAAGCATTTGGTTTAAAGTTTGCTCTCTTTCTTCGTGCCCTCCGGCAACGGCAGGACCTCTCGCTTTGCCGATGCTGTCCAACTCGTCAATAAAGATTAAACAAGGCTGGTGTTTTTTCGCCATAGTGAAAAGATCTCTTATCCTGCTGGCACCCACTCCCACAAAAAGCTCAACTAAAGAAGATCCGGCGATGGAGATAAAAGGAACCTTGCTCTCTCCTGCAACCGCGCGGGCCAAAAGAGTTTTTCCTGTCCCTGCCGGACCGACCAATAAAACCCCGTGAGGAATTTTGGCTCCCATTTGAAGGTATTTTTTGGGATTTTTTAAAAAATCAACTATTTCTTCCAGCTCCTGTTTAGCTTCCTGCAAGCCTGCAACGTCTTTAAAAGTTGCTTGCTCTTTAGGGCTGCCCTCCGCTCCAAAAAGCCTTGCTCTTGCTTTAGTAAAATCAAAAGTTTGCATGGCGCCGCTTTTGGCCTGCCGAAAAATCATAAAAAAGAACACCCCGAAAAGCAAAAGAGGCAAAATGGTAAAAAGTAATGGCGCGGCCCAAGACCAAAAATCAACTTTTTGCTCAAATTTAATCGCGATTTGATTCAGTTTTTCTTTATCTACTCCGTAGTTTGATAAAGCTTGATCCAAAGTAGCGCCTGTTTCTTTAACAGTTTGAGCTTTAGCGTCGTCTTGGTAAACAACCTCTAATTCGTCTCCCGTAACGGTGATTTCCTTTATCCTGCTATCATTAATTTCCCTAACGAGCTGGGTAACCGTTATTTCGGCGGGAGATTCTTCAGGAGAAGGACCAAAAAAACTAGACACTGCCGCTAAAAGCAGAAAAAGCAAAAAAACAAAAATAATATTTTTGGCTAAAGTGGAAGCCGGTCCTTTTGGAACTTTCATAAAATTTTCTATTTCCCGCCAAAGAGCTGGCGGGATTTCCGTTTTTTTTAACGGATTACTTTAGTCTTAAAGACATCCAATGTCTTTGAGGCTGGAAGCTTAAAAGTTGGAAATTATATTCTTTATCTATTTCCAAAGCTTCTTTCATTTTTTCCTCGGTTCCGAATTCAGAAATATGAATTAACCCCTGAATTTTAGGCTGGCTTTCTTTTTGAGGTAAAACCAGCTGCACAAAAGCCCCAAAAGGATTAAATTTAACTATTTTTCCTTTAACTTCATCTCCTGTTTTCAGTTCAAGCTCTTGCCATGGATCAGTCTTTAAAGCTTTGAGAGAAAGAGAAACTCTTCCTTGAGCGATATCAATAATTTTAGCCTTGACTTTTTGGCCGATTTTTATGACTTGGTTAGGATCTTCTATTAATTGCCAATCAAGCTCGGAGATATGGACCAGCCCTTCCAATAAAAGAGAAGCTTGGTCGGTTTCTTCCGCTTCAGTCTCCGGCTGGGAGAACTTAACGAACGCGCCGAAGTCAACAATCCCGGAAATCGTTCCTTCAACAACATCCCCTACTTTGAGCTCTTGAATGGCTTTTTGGATATTTTCTCCTTCCTGCGATTGTTCCGTCAAAATAATTTGTCCGGCTCTTTCATCGTAATCCAAAACTTTTACCATTAATTCTTTTCCTATAAAAAGCTGTAATTTCTTAAGGATTTCCGTCTTGTCCCCCTGCGGAACTTTCGGAAAGTTGACGGGAGAAAGCTGGGAAGTCGGCAAGAAAGCCGGAATTCCTGAAATCTCGGTAATTAATCCTCCTTTGTTGACTTTTGAAATTTTTACTTTGAAAACTTCTTGAGCCTCTTTAAGGATTTTGACGTTTTCCCATGTAGTTTCTTCCATCGCTTCTTTTAATGAAAGCTCTACATATCCTTCATCGTTTTCAGCTTCTTTAACTTTAGCTGAAATTTTATCTCCGGCTTTAAGATTTTTTAAAATGCTTCTTGCTTTTTGGTATTCCAAGCCAAAGATTATTCCAACTTTGCATGGTCCCAAATCAACAAAAAAAGACAAGCCGTCTTGAGCGATCACAGTGCCTTCCAAAATTTCCCCCTTTTGGGGCACTTTTAGCGTATCAATTGTTTTTGGGGTATCTTCTGTAGTTTTCATAGCAGTCTTTTTATAACACAAAATATTTTAGCAATCAATAGTCTGCGGTCTTGTTTCTATTGGCTTAACAGCCGATGCCTTAAAATTCTTTTCGTGCCTCTAATGTTCCACGCTTGTTTCACAGCTATTGACAATGGTTTTGGTTTATATATAATGAAAGCAATCTCACTCGTTGAGGTTTTTTTATTGAATGTGTACTAACTACAAATTAATAATCGCTTGTTTGATCGCCCTTTCTTGCCCCGCCCTTTTTTTAAGTCTCAACCAAGGAGACGCTAAGCTTCTAACAAAGCAAAACGAGTTTGTTACTTATCCGGCCAATATGCTCGTCTTTGAAAAAAGCTGCCTTTTGAGCAGTCTAGCCCATAATTCACCGAATCCTGCCAAACAAATAGCTCTTTCCAAAATTCCTAAAAAATTAAACGTAGTCCTAACAGCTTATTCTTCCACCGTAGAACAAACCGACAGCACTCCCTTTATTACCGCCAACGGCAGCTTTGTAAGAGACGGGATAGTGGCAAACAATCTTTTGCCTTTTGGAACTAAAATTAAGATTCCTGAACTCTATGGCGACAAAATTTTTACAGTAGAAGATCGCATGAACACTAGAAAAAGCAAATACCATTTTGATCTTTGGTTCCCCTCTTATGATTCAGCAACCAACTTCGGAGTAAAAAATACTTATATTGAAATTATTGAAAGTTAAAACAAAAATCGCGGATTTCCGCGATTTTTGTTTTGGCTGAAAAAGTTTTATCTAGAAAAAATTCTAAACATCCAGCCGAATAAGCTGAAGCCCTTCTTTTCTTCTTCTAGAGAGTCCTCAATTGCTGAATTAGCCTGTTCTAAAAGCTGAATCTGCTGAGCTAGATTTTGCTCTTCTCCTTGATTTTCAAGCTGATTTTTAAGCTGGTTTAACTGGCTGATCTGCGAACGGTTTTGTTCAAGAACTTTTTCAACATTGCTTATCTCTCCAAAATTAGGACCAATCAAAAATTTAACAAAGGCGTTTCGCTTTTGGGCTTTTTCCAATCCGGCCTCTAATTTTTCTTGGTTTTGATTTTGGGATTGGGCTATCTCTCTCACCCTCTGCCCTATCCCCTCGTTTCTTTCGGCAACTTGAAGCATCTCTTGGACAGCGTTGGCAACGATGCTTCTTCTCTGCCCCGCTGTTTGCAGGCCGCTCTTGTGATTTGCCTGTATCTTTTCCTGCTCCTTGGCCTGGATCTGCGATTCTTCTCCTTGATTCTTTATTTGATTTTGGGATTGGGACTGGGACTGGACTTCCTCTCCTGCGCCGTCTTGCAATTGTTGTTGTAATTGAATCCCGTTCCCTTCTGCTTCTTGGACAGAAAGCCCTTCTTGAAGCTGTTCGCTATTTTGATTTTGGATTTGGCTATTCTCTCCCTGGTTTGCAGTTTGAGCTTGCTGGTTCGCTTGATTTTGACCGGAGCCCATATCGCTTACCGCGCCGACATAGCCAAAGGCCGTAAAAGCTAAAATGGAAAAAACGACTAAGATGCTTTTCATAATTTTATAATTTAAATTAATTATTATGCTTGATTAATTTTAGCATATCTAAAAAAATCTAACACTGCTTTTCCACAAAAAATCGGGCGTGAGCCCGATTGCCATATCGCGGAAGAGTTATACTCACAGCTAGAATCTATTTTACTAAAAGATAGGTAGCTAATCCCCGCTTCACCCTTTCAGGCTGCTGTTTTTTCCGGGACTCCTCCTTTTGCAAAAAGGCCGCAAACCGCCTCAGACGCCCAAAGGAGGCATTCTTGTTTTCCTTCTCCGGCTGCTGCGGTTTTGCCTCCTCCGTTTTCCCCGAAAGTCTTTTGCTAAGCCGCAAAAGCCTTTCCGAAAATTTCCGACTAATTACCGAGCCGTCCTTTAAGACGAAATATTAAAATTTGTTTTTTAATGAAAAAGCAAGAGCTAACAACAAATTTAGATTAAGCAAACTTAAAAATATCTATGGGAAAAAACTCATTCTTTTTTCATAATAATTTCTATCTTCAAGTTCAATATTACCTAATAGAAATTGCTCAATCATTTGATTAACTCTAAAATGCCTACATTTTGATAAATCACACATTTGATGAAAGCTTAAACAAGTTTTTTGTACAACTTCTCTATGTTTTTTAGACTTCCATATATCGCTAAAACTATTCAACTTAATATTACCTATACTGAAATCTCCTATTCCAAGTCGCGGGTTGCAAAGATAGACTTCGCCATCAGTATCAATGTTGGCTATTAAACCAAGAAGAATATTCCAGCAGAAGGCAGGAGAATCTAATGTTTTTTCATTAATTTTCTTTTTTTCAACTATATTCTTAATTTCATTTTCCGATAAATCGGTTTGCTGTGATAAAATTTGTTTTAGCTTTTCCCTTTGAGAAAATGATAGCTCTACATCCTGGGGCGTTAATGTTCTCCCGCGATACCCTTCTCTTAATTCAAAATTATTAACGCACCTCAGAGCTATATCTTTAAAGCCGAAAGTTTTAATAAAATTATATATTTTTCCAGCAAAAAAATAGTTTTCTTTACAAATCAAAATTTTTGCTGAAAGATAAGGGGCGCGACCTTCTTTGTTTTCTAAGTCGTCTGTTAGTTTTAAATATTCTTTTAGATTTTTATATAATACATCAAATTGATTATTTTTTTTCGATAATCCGGCGACCTTGTTATAAAGTTTCTTGTTGTGGGCGATTATACTCAAAGAAATCCATGTAATTTTTCTTAAAAGGCGCGGGTGTTGGAATTTATCTAATTTAACACCATTTGTATTAAAACCATAACGCAAAGGAAAATCGGATATTATATCATTGATTTTTCCGTTGCAAGCCAACAAAGCTTCCCCTCCGCCCACTAATACACAACCCTGCCCCTTCATATTGCTAAATTCTTTCAATAATTCTCTTAGGTTTATTTTATTAATTTCTATTCCGTCCTCAATATTAATACGATTTCTCTGCGCGCTAGAACAAAATCGGCACCTTCTGTTGCAAATAGGCGTTGGGTTGATTCCTATGGATCGCGGAGGAAGATAGTTATACAGTGTCCCAATATTATCCAAAATTAATTGGGGGTTATTCTTGGCAACCAACAGCAATTCTTTATTTGATCCTATTTTTAAGATTTTTTTCAAATAATTGATTCTCTCGTTAGCTGCATCAATCGATTTTGTTACTGAAAAATTTTTGTATTGCGTCAGGTCCGGAATATCAATTTTCATATATTTTTTACTTATCGATTTTCTATAATGTTAGCCTCTGCTACCATTCTCTCAGATACCTTTTGCTTGATTTTGATTCTAGAAATTCCCCGATTCTTCTTTTTGTTCCTGGTGAAATATCCTTAGGTAAGTCTCCCAAATTAAAAAATTTTGCTTCTTTGATTTCAATATTTTTTATAACTATTTTATTGTCGTTATTTCTTAAATCTTCTGTAGCAAATACAATTATGTGATCTTTTTTATTTTCTTTAGAATTAAAATAGATCCCTAAAATCATCGGTTTTTTCAGGATATCTATATCCAATTCTTCTTTAATCTCTCTTTTTAGCGCCTCCTCAATTGTCTCGCCTTTTTTTAATTGTCCGCCAGGCAAATACCATTGATCAATATATGAATGTTTAACCAGGGCAACCTTATTATTGCGTAAATACAACAATCTGACGCCAAAGGTACTAGGGCTAAAAACTTTCCAGTAAGCTTTTCTAAAAAAATTTGCCGGCTTCAGCAAGAGCGCTCCTAAAAATTGATTAAGTCCCGTATTAACTTTCATATTTTATTTATCATACTCTTATTTCAATTCAGATCAAAGATTTAAGTCTTTTAAATTTTCTGAAGGGATTGGTTAAATATATGATGAAAAAATCGCTAACAAAAAAATTACAAAAGTGTTTTTTGAAAAATGTTATAACCTTATAAAGGTTAAACTAAATAAAGAAAAACAGCCCACTGTATTTGAAAATTGGGAAAAATTAGAAACTCCTCTCTCTCCTTAAACTCGCTGTCCTCTCCGGGCCGGAAAACAAGGAGGTTCATTTTTTTTTGCGTATTCCGCTTCGGATCCCTCTCTGTTCCGCAGATAGGCGGATCCGAAATCCGCGGAATTGGTTAATCCCCGGGATTCCTCCTCGTTGTAAAGCGGGTATTTTCCGGTGCCGCCAAAAAAATCTAACACTGCTTTTCCACAAAAAATCGGGCGTAAGCCCGATTGCCATATCACGGTGCCCAGGGTGGGATTCGAACCCACACGAGGTTTCCCTCGCAACATTTTAAGTGTTGTTTGTCTACCATTCCAACACCTGGGCAAGGTTGCTTGAGGCCGGTATGGGAATTGCACCCATGTATAACAGTTTTGCAGACTGTTGCCTTACTGCTTGGCTAACCGGCCTTGCAAATTTATTCTATATCACAATTCTTATCTTTTTGGGAGTTTTTATCTTTTGCCTCAAACAAAAGCTGCTCTATCCTGGCCGCTTCAACAATTTTTTTCTCTTTAAAAAATTGTATCTTGGGCACGGGCCTCATTCTCAATTTTTTGTTTAAAAATTGCTGGATGTCATAGATATTTTTATTCAAAATATCAATAACTCCTTTTGTTTTCTCTTCCGGAAAAACCGAGATATAAACGTTGGCAACCTCCAAATTAGAAGGAACGTAAACCCTGGTAATTGTTGCCAAAGAGTCCAAAGGAAAATCTATCTCTTTCAATAGAATCTTGCCCAACTCCTGCTGAATTAACTTTTGAACCTTTTCAATTCTCCACATAAATAATATAAATTACAGTCCTCTCCTCATTTCTTCTTTATAAAGAACTAAAATATCTCCTTCTTGCACTCTCGTTTCTCCTTCGTATTGAATGGCGCATTCGCTTCCCTTTTTGGCGGTATCCACTGTTTTTTTGTTTATCTGCAGGCTCAACATCCTGCCAGTCCCTATTTTTTCCTCATCTCGCCAAACTTCCAAGCGGAATCCTTTTTTGAATTCTCCTTCAATCACTTTGCCGCCGATAATCTGACGAATTTTTTCGGTCATAAAAATAACCAAAACTTTCATCTTTCCTACATCCGTTCTAACCAATTCTGGCGACAAAGATTTTTCCATAAGCTCCCTAATCTTTTGAGAAAGCTCATAAATAACTTGAAATTCATTAATTTTGATTTTTTCTCTTTCCGCCATCGCTTTCGCAATTTTGCTTGTTTTTGTTCTAAAAGAGATAATCACTCCTTTAATATCTTTGGCCATCTTGATATCATTTTCATTGACATCTCCCACTTCTTCTTTGACTATTTTCAAGACAACCTTTTCTTGAGGCAATGTTTTCATAATCTCTTTAATCGCCTCCAAAGATCCCAAAAAATCAGCTTTTAGAATAATATTCAAAGCCGTTCTGTCTCCAATTTCGGCTTCCGGCAAAGTTTTGGCTTTTTCTTCTTCGCCTTTTTTAATATTAGCTTGAGCTTCTTCCAGCGTTTGAAAAACCGTTGCTTCTTCTCCTACCCATGGCACTTGGTCAAGGCCGATAATAACAACGGGATCCCCGGGCAAAGCTTCTTTAACCTGCTCTCCCAAAAAATTTTCCATCATCTTTACTTTTCCGGCAGAGGAGCTTGTTCCAACAGCTTGGCCTAAAACAAGCTTGCCTTCTTGAACCAGCAGAGTAGCGGTCGCTCCCCTTTTTGAATCTTGATATGATTCTATAATCACTCCTTTTGCCGGCTTGGAAAGATCCGCTTCTATATTATTCATCTCCGCCATCAATAAAATCATTTCTAAAACATCTTCCACTCCTTTGCCGGTTTTAGCTGATATTTCCATTGCCGGAACCTCCCCTCCGTTAGACTCAACCACTATTCCTTCTTCCATTAATTGCGATTTGACTTTCTCCGGATTGGCATTAGGCTTATCAATCTTATTCAATGCGATAATAATCGGCAAGCCTGCCGATTTGGCGTGTTTGATAGCTTCTTTGGTTTGAGGTTTGACTCCTTCAGAGGCGTCAATGACCAATATGGCAAAATCAGCGGCTTTCGCCCCCCGAGATCTTATGGCTGAAAAAGATTCATGCCCCGGAGTATCTATGAATGTGATTTTCCGATTTTCTTGATCTTGCTCCTTTGCCGGCACTGTAATTTGATAAGCTCCTACATGCTGGGTAATCCCGCCTGATTCCCTACGCAAGGTGCCAAAATCTTTTACGGCCATAAGCAGAGAAGTTTTTCCATGATCAATATGCCCCATTACCACCACTACCGGAGGCCGAGTTATTATATTTTGTTTCCCTTCTGTCGTTGTTGTTTT
>Ga0265294_10008626_pt1 | contig 11858 bp, 11 predicted proteins | sample MunlanPumphouse3_FD_192504 | JGI IMG/M metagenome (GOLD analysis project Ga0265294, IMG submission 192504) | Groundwater microbial communities from a municipal landfill in Southern Ontario, Canada - Pumphouse #3 | ecosystem: Environmental > Aquatic > Deep subsurface > Groundwater | place... | reverse complement strand
CCAAGTAATATCTATGATACAGAGTTGCCTCGTTGTTCAGGTCATCCATCGTAAGCCCCAGGTATTTGACTATGGCCTTAACATCGGCATGACCGAGTAAGGAGGATATAGTCGCGAGGGGAACAACTGCTCTATACCACATCCGCGCACAAGTCTTATGGAATGTGTGATTGGATACGGAACGTTCGATATCTGAATGGGCGCAGACATCCTTAACGAGATTATCAATGAACGTTTTTCCAGATTTACGAGTTCCATGTCTCGGAATCATCAACAGAGGACGGTCAGAATATGGATCAGTAAAGATACTATTTCTGAAAGCCATTTAATCCGAAAAGACTATCAAAGAATCATTCACAAAAAGCGTTGTTCTTATTTTGTTCTTTTTCACATGAATGACCAAATGACCTTTACAGACATCATCGAGTGTAAGACCGAGTATATCGAATCTTCAAAGTGCCAATATCAACTCCAGATGAATCATCAATTTTTCGATGGGAGACATCGAGATCGAATAAATGTGAATCGAATATGGATTGAAAATCAATTCACATATATTCTCATTGAAAATTCAACGTGACGCTATCTTTGTTTAGAAAATCATTCCAATTCCAAATACAAGATTGAATAGGTACTCTATCTTCAATATATGCAGTATAAACTCCCTTATTATATTTTATAACGAAATTTCCATTTTTAAAAATCAATAAGATACCAGATCTGTTGAATTTAACCAAATCTTCAATCACTGAATCGAACTCGCAACAAAACGGTTTATTGACCTCGGAAGAATGTCCATCATATGCAATGTTTGATGTTCCGCAAATCACTTTACTAAATTTACCATTTTCCATTTTAGAATAAATGGTCATTTTGCCTGATTTATTTTTATTACTAGATGTTGTTTGTTCTTGAATTTCAACACCAATTATATCTTTCTTAGATAGCTGAATTTCAACCATGAATAAGAATGGTCATAATCGTTTAAATATTCAATCAAAATGCAACTGAAATGTCACATAGATAGTTATCTATATGTACTCAAATAGATATGTATCTATCTGATGAATATAGATGATGCAGATCTAGGAAAATGTTCGATGATCTTTAAGGCCCTTTCAGATCCTAACAGACTGAGAATAGTTCTTATGTTGAAAAATGGAGAGCTATGCGCATGTAAGATATTGGAATTATTCAGCATTACTCAACCGACTTTGTCGCATCACATGAAGACCCTTGTAGATGCAGGTATAGTTAATGTAGAACAGATAGGAAAATGGTCACATTATTCTTTGGATTCAGAGGGGTGGAAAACTATTCGCATATTTTTGGATGAATTGGGTGTTTGAACATGTCGGCATGGGATTTTTTTCAGGATCAGATCCTCGGTATGCATTGGATAAACGATCTCGTAGGTTCTCTTTTGACATTTCTCGGAGTAGATATCACCACAAGAATCGGTGGAAGTCTTCAGTTCTTTATTTACGATTGTACCAAGATAGTTATTCTTCTGGTAGTATTGATCTATATCATATCTTATATCCAATCATATTTCCCACCAGAACGTACTAAGCAGATATTGGGAAACATAAAGGGAATATGGGCCAATTTTATAGGTGCTATATTGGGAACATTGACACCGTTCTGCAGTTGTTCTTCTATACCTATATTCATAGGTTTTACCAAAGCAGGATTGCCATTGGGAGTAACATTCTCGTTTCTGATATCATCTCCATTGGTGGATATGGGGGCATTGGTGATTCTGATGGGTATATTCGGGTTCAATGTTGCTGTGGCATATGTGATAGTGGGAATACTTCTTGCGGTTGTCGGCGGTTCTATAATCCAGAGATTGGGGATGGAGGATCAGATCGAGGAGTTTGCGCGTCCGGAGGCATGTTCGTGTGAAGGAGGAAACTGTTCTTCAGATGAAAAATATGTGCCCGCTGAGGACATAGATCGTAGAAATTATGCATGGACGCAAGTAAAATTCACACTTAAGAAGGTTTTTCCATATCTATTGCTGGGTGTATTCATAGGTGCGTTGATTCATAATTGGATCCCCACAGATATAATTCAGGCAATATTGGGACAGGAGAATCCATTCTCAGTAATAATCGCAACGTTGTTGGGTGCTCCTGTATATGCAGATATATTCGGAACCATTCCGATAGCTGAAGCGTTATTCGATAAAGGTGTTGAGGTCGGTACGATCTTGGCATTTATGATGTCTGTTACTACATTATCTATTCCGTCTTTGGTATTATTGAAGACAGTAGTTAAGAAGAAATTACTGGAAACATTCATACTGATTGTATTGATTGGAATAATTGTAATCGGATATCTGTTTAACTTTTTAATGATGTTATGAGGTGATAATATGGGATTATTCAAAAAAGAAAATAAGGAAGACAAGAAAGAGCAAGCATCTGAAAATGAGGCTTATCTAAAGGTATTGGGCGGAGGATGCGCTAAATGTAGTGAACTTGAGGCAAACGCAAAGAAAGCATTGGAGCAACTTGGAATGCCGATCGAGATCCAGCACGTAAGAGACATGCGTGACATCGCATCATATGGTGTAATGTTAACGCCAGCATTGGTTCTCGGGAAGAAGGCATTTTCTCCTGGAAAGATACTGTCTGTCGATGAGATAGTTGAATTATTGAACAAGAACAAAAAGGAGTGAGAAATATGAGAATGTTAGCAGAGTTCTATCCAGAATTCACAAAGAAATTGGATGAGATAGATGCAATGTATGCGAAGGATATGCCGATCGATGAGAAAACGTATCAGTTCATATGTTTGGCATTGTCGATCAAAGGACGTAGTGCACCATGTGTAAGAAAGCATTTCAAAGGTGCTTTGGCTGCTGGGGCGACAGTCGAAGAAGTAAGCTATATCTTGGCGTTGACAATGCGTGAAGCTGCGGGTGCAGATGATTGTTGGACTCATGACGTGTTAAAAGATTGGCAGGAGATAATCTCAGGCAATTCGCAGTCGTCAAAAAGTTGTTGCTGTCAAAAATGAAATAAGAGCAATAAAAATGAGAATAAGAGGGGATTTCCTTCTTATTCTCTAAATTATTTAGAATTTACCGATGACGGCCTTTATACGTCTGACGCCGGCCGCAGAGCTTTCTTCTTTTAAGATCTTAAATCCTTCAAGTTCTCCGGTGTGTGTCACATGAGGTCCGCCACATAGTTCGCTGGAAATATCTCCGATGGAGTATACTTTGACGATCTCTCCGTATTTGCTCTCGAATACTCCGATGGCACCTGATGTTTTCGCCTCATCGTGGTTCATTTCCTTGCATACGACCGGTATATCTGCTTTGATAGCATCATTGACATAATTTTCAAGGGCTTTGAGTTCTTCAAGAGTTAGTTTCCTGTCGAAGTTGAAGTCGAATCTTAATCTTTCGGCTGTAATATTGCTTCCTTTCTGCCTGATATTAGGATCGACAATGTTCCTGAGTGCGGCATTTAGGAGGTGTGTTGCGGTGTGCAGTTTAGTGGTTTCCTCGCTATTGTCCGCAAGTCCGCCTTTGAATATCTGGTCTGCTCCGGCTCTGGATTTGTCTTGATGTTCTTTGAATCTGCTGTTAAAATCATTCAGATCTACAGTGAGATTCTTCTCCGCTGCAAGTTCCTGTGTCAATTCTACAGGGAATCCATATGTATCATACAGCTGGAAAACGCGTTCTCCATCAAGGATTTTGGAATCTACATTCTCTGAGAGCATTTCATCGAATCTTCTTAGACCTTTTCTGAGGGTTTTGTGGAATTTCTCTTCTTCTGCTGTTATTTGAGTGTAGATGGAATCTTTGTTTTTTTCTAGTTCAGAGTATGCCGGAGAGTATTCATTTACGATGACCTCTGATATTTTTTGCATGTTAATGCCTTCGATACCGATGTTGGACATGTATCTGCTTGCTCTTCTGATAAGCCTTCTGAGAATGTATCCCTGGCCGATCTTCGCTGGGACCACGCCGTCTCCGAGCATGAATGTTGCAGCTCTCAGATGATCGGAGATAATCCTGAATGCTTTGATATCATCAGAATATTTTTTTCCTGACAGTTCTTCCAGTTTTTTGATGATCCCGGTGAAAAGTGAAGTATCATAAACAGTCTCAACGCCATTGACGATACGGAGTGCCCTCTCTAGTCCCATTCCGGTGTCAACGTTCTGTTGTTTCAAAGTTGTGAATTTTCCGTCATTATCTTTGAAGTATTGCATGAACACATTATTCCAGATTTCAGTGTATTTTCCGCAGTGACATGAAGGTCCGCAGTTTGGACCGCATTTTTTCCTTCCGTCATCATAGAATATCTCAGTGTCTGGGCCGCATGGTCCAGTTTGTCCTGCAGGTCCCCACCAATTATCATTTCTTCCATAGAAGAATATTTGATCATCCTTAAATCCGTGTGATTTCCATAATTCTGCCGTTTCTATGTCTTTAGGGATATCTCCTTCGCCTGCAAATGCAGTGACGGCTAGATGATCTATCGGAATTTTCAGTACAGTTTGTAGAAGATCAAAGCTGAATTCTATAGATTCTTTTTTGAAATAATCTCCGAGTGACCAGTTTCCGAGCATTTCGAAGAAGGTAAGGTGGCTTGCATCTCCAACTTCATCAATATCTCCTGTCCTGATACATTTCTGGAAGTCGCAAAGTCTCTTTCCTTCGGGATGTTTTTCACCTAGAAGATATGGGACCAAAGGATGCATTCCAGCTGTTGTGAATAAGACCGTAGGGTCGTTCTCGGGTATTAGTGAGGCCGATCTAATTTGTTTGTGGCCTCTTGCTATGAAGAAATCGACGTATGCTTCTCTAAGTTCTTGAGCGTCCATCTTGTACACCCCAATATCTGTGTGATATTCTTATCATTTATATACACTCTGAATGTGCGCTGTTCAAGGTGTTAATCAGATTTAGAGGCTTCGTAGAGTGCATCTGTGATCATGCCGTCAAATACGACAATCTTCTTTTTTTCAGATTCTAATATTTTCGAGGGCAGGTGTCCTATTTCTTTCACTACTATTGTATTGCAATCACCAAGAGCACGGATGACACTTCCTATATGATCTCTATGGGCATTGCCTGAGACTTCTGTTGCGGTGTTTATTTCGACAGTGCGAAGATATTTGGGGCCATCTTTATCAGTAGAATAGATCCTGAATTTAGTAGCATTACCAAAACCAGAATCTACCATATTGCCATCATTTGATGCTACAGCGGTGTTAGTTCCGTTGTTGATGTTGATCGACAGAGGTTCTGATGCAGGTCCGCAACCTGATTTGCAGTTTCCGAAATGAAGGAATTCTCCGGAACGATCGTTATCAAGAAGTCCGATAGCATCTGCGCGACACTGTTTGCAGTGACGCATCATCTTTGCATCTATCGAACACTCGTCCATTAATGTTTTTCTTTCTTCAGATGTCGGTGCACGCATGTTGCTGAAATTGGTGCCTTCTACGGGTATCAGTGGAAGGATGTTGATTATGTATGCTCCAAGACTCTTGACCTTCTTCACGAGTTCAGGAATGTGCTTATCGTTGACACCAGGGACCATCACAACATTCACTTTTACAAGCATTCCGAGATCCGCTGCGAGTTTAATTCCTTCTAGTTGTTTTTTCATCAAGATCTCTGCGCCATCCTTGCCTGTGTGTTTTATCCCTTTCCAGATAACCATATCGTAAATTTTTTCTCCTATCTGGGGATCACATGCATTCATGGTTACAGTAAGGAACCTCACACCTAGATCATAAAGTCTATTTACTTCATCAGGGAGTGCCAATCCGTTAGTGGAAACGCATAATGTAAGATCAGGGAATTCTTTTTTTACAAGTTCTAATGTGCGGAATGTCTCTTTATTTGCCAGAGGATCTCCTGGGCCGGCTATTCCGATGACCTTCAGGTTAGGAACTTTTTCTAAAACTGCACGTATTTTAACTATAGATTGTTCTGGCGTTAGCACTTCACTGGTAACTCCGGGACGGGATTCGTTGCTGCAGTCGAATTTCCTGTTACAGTAATTGCATTGAATATTGCATCTAGGTGCAACGGGAAGATGCATCCTAGCAAAAGTATGGTGGGCTTCCTCATTGTAGCACGGATGAGTTCTCAGCGCTTCTTCCAATTCTTTTTTTACTACCATCAAACTGTAATATACTTTCGATTATATTATCAGTGGTAAATGCACGTAATGAATACTCTATACTATTACTTATAATAAGAGGGATTCTAAATAGGAGATAAAAATGTCAGATCTATTTAATGTTGAAGGGATTATCGCGGATATGAACAGCAATATGCCAATCAATCGTAGGTCTTTATTAGATTACATGGAGAATGGGGACCTCACGTATGTAACAAGAAAAGGAATAAAGGGTACGTTTGATCGAGCTGAATTGGATTATTTGGCTGGAATATGTAACGAAATTGAAAAGATGAGATTTAGATTGCCGATATTCGTCAGTACTGATTCATCTTCATCCAACGGCGCGTGGAAAGTCGAGGGAATCATTGAAGCAGGAGTGATTGCAAGAATTCTCGGGAAGAAGTTGTACCGTGAAGATTATGTACAATTACACTATCCAGACCTTGTAGAATTAAGAAAATTATTGCCTAATTTGGTGATTATTTTGTTTCTTCCATGATGTGCCTGTGTACGGGTTGAAAAACTTTATATACAGTTCCTGTTTACAGGATTTTGTGCGATGTGAAGCATCGTGTGGTTTGTGAGATTTACTCGCAAATTATTGCGGTGCGAACATTGTTCGTAACGCTAATTCCTGGCGCAACAGTAGTTGTTAAATACTACTTATGCCTCGGGAGTATTCACCGAACTGGGCGATTGCCTGGTTCAATGAAATTCATGCACCCGAACAGAGGTCCTGTTTCGGGGAAGAGGTCGAGGGCTCCGTATATGGAGGATGAGAACGGATAAAGCCCAATGAAAACCGATCATACGCAACCTGGACGTGTGCTAGATCATACGCCAGCGGCGATGCTACGCCGCATGGGGGATGGTTCGGCTAGAGCGCTGAAGAAGGTCGTGTCAAGCTGCGAAAAGCGTCGGGTAGGCGCAAGAAACCTATGATCCGACGATGACCTAATGGGACTTCCTATTCTTCGGAATGATCAGTAATGATCGGGAACGCGGGGGATTGAAGCATCTTAGTACCCGCAGGAAAAGAAATCAATTGAGATACCGTTATTAAAGGCGATCGAACGCGGTAAAGGGCAAACTGAATCCCATTTGGAAACATTTGGGAGATGTGGTGTTATAGACTCTTTTATTCCTAAGTCCAAATATTCAAAATTGACTGGAAAGTCATGCCATAGAGGGTGATAGCCCCTTAGAAGAAGGTGGATATGGAAATTTTAGAAGTTCTCGAGTAACGTGCGTTGGATATCGCGCGTGAATTTGGGAGACATTCGCTTCCAACCCTAAATACGTCTCTAGTCCGATAGTGTAGTAGTAGCGTGAGCGAAAACTGAAAAGTACCCTTAACGGGAGATGAAAAGACCTGAAACCATGCGGTCAAAGATTTATATGGCATGAAAGGGAAGAAGCCAATTTATTGGTGGACCAGTGTCATATTGTTCGTTTAGAAAAACGATCCAGGGAGTTCCAATCATTGGCGAGGTTAACTGTTCAATCAGGTAGCCGAAGGGAAACCGATAGTCCGCAATTTTTATGAGGGACAAGGTGTGCTCGCCTGGAGTCAATGGTGTGGATACCCGAAGCCGGTCGATCTATGCCTGAGCAAGATGAAGCCTCTCGAAGGGGAGGTGGAGGTCTGAACCAGTACTGATGTGCAAATCGTTTGGATGACTTGGGTATAGGGGTGAAAGGCCAATCTAGGCCGGAAATAGCTGGTTCCCCCTGAAACTAGTCGTAGCTAGACCTCGATCGAGGTAGAACATGAGGTAGAGCACCGATTGAGCGCTTAGGGAAAGAAATTTCTCGGCGTTCTGTCAAACTCCGAACTTGTGTTCATCGTAGACATCGGGTGCTAGGCCATCCGGGGTAAGCTTGGTGGCCATAAGGGAAACAACCCAGACTATAGTTAAGGTCCCTAAATTTCGGTCAAGTGTAATATGAAATGGCGTCGGCAGTCCAAAACAACCGGGAGGTGGGCTTAGAAGCAGCCATCCTTTAAAGATAGCGTAACAGCTCACCGGTCGAGATTGTGGGCCCAGAAAATGGACGGGGCTAAACCGAGTACCGATACTATAGAATACAGAAATGTAATTTGGTAAGGGGGCGCGGTGCATGGGCAGAAGCAGGGCTGTGAAGTCCTGTGGACCGTGTACCGACGAGGATCCTGGAGAGAGTAGCAGCAAAGCACGGTGAGAATCCGTGTCGCCGCAGGGGCAAGGGTTCCTTGGCAATGTTCGTCAGCCAAGGGTTAGTCGATCCTAAGGTAACTCTTAATCGAAGTTATCGAATGGGAAACGGGTTAATATTCCCGTACTAGAAATTCCTTTGTCCATGCTTATGGATCGGGATAGTCATTGTACAATTGTCTTTGTATCTAAGCGTGTAACTCCATGAAGAACCGTAATGGTGAGAAGTGGACGAAAGCGTGATGGGGTGAGAGTAATCTCACTTATGATAATTCCTGGTCTCCGTGAAAAGAGCATGGTTACAGAATTTCTATTCGTACCAAGAACCGACACAGGTGTCCCTAGGTGAGTAGCCTAAGGCGTGTTAGCATAATCAAGGCGAGGGAACTCGGCAAATTAGCCCTGTAACTTCGGGATAAAGGGTGCCAGTAGTGAGAGCTACTGGTCGCAGTGACAAGAGAACACCGACTGTTTAATAAAAACATAGGTCTCTGCTAGTTCGAAAGGATGTGTATAGAGGCCGAAGCCTGCCCAGTGTCGGCATCTGAAATTCTGTTTCAACGGAACGAAGGACCGATAAACGGCGGGGGTAACTATGACCCTCTTAAGGTAGCGTAATACCTTGTCGCTTAATTGGCGACTTGCATGAAGGCTCAACGAGTGTTCTACTGTCCCCGCCTTGACGCTAGTGAAATCAATCAATCTGGTGCACAATCCAGATCCCTCCATCTGAAAGCGAAGACCCCATGGAGTTTCACTGCAACCTGTTGTTGTTGTAGGAATTGTTATGTGTAGGGTAGGCGGGAGACGTTACCCAGGAAGGTGCGCTAGCATCTCTCCGAGTCACCGATGAAACACCGCCCTTAACAATTCTTACGACTCACCTCTTAGGAGGAACAGCTATAGGCAGGCAGTTCGGGTGGGGCGCCACGCCCTCAAAAAGATAACAAGGGCGCCCAAAGGTTAGCTCAGGTAGGTCAGAAATCTACCGAAGAATGTATGGGTATAAGCTAGCTTGACTCGGAACCAGACAATAGGGTTCGGAGATAGGAAACTATGGCCAAGCGAACCAATCAACCTCCCGAGTGGGGGTGATTGATGTCAGAAAAATTACCCTGGGGATAATTGAGTTGTCACGAGCAAGAGTTCATATCGACCTCGTGGCTTGCTACTTCGCTGTCGGCTCTCCCTATCCTGGTGGTGCAGCAGCTGCCAAGGGTGGGGTTGTTCGCCCATTAAAAGGGATCGTGAGCTGGGTTTAAAACGTCGCGAGACAGTTTTGTTGCTTTTTGATGGAGGTGTAGGTGCCTGACGAGAAGGATCCTTTAGTACGAGAGGAACAGGGATTCGTCGCCTCTAGTTTATCAGTTGTCTGACAAGGCATGCTGAGTAGCCACGCGATAGCGGATAAGAGCTGAATGCATCTAAGCTCGAAGCCGTCTTGAAAAAGAGGTACCATAAGACGCTTATAAATGATAAGTTTGATAGAAGCCGGATGTAAGTATCGAGGTTCGCCGAGATATTCAGTCCTGGCTTACTAAAGTCTTTACGTCGCTGGATATGGTCTAGCAGTTAAACAGGTTGCGTATGAAAAGTCTCATCCTCCAAATTGTATTTTATTGAATTTTTATCGTATATGTTATATATTTTCAACAATTAACTTTGTTGATGGTAATATATTCCATAAAGTCAACTGTGCAGTTCGATTCTAATATTTTTTTAATAATTGGAAATAGAACAATACTTATTGACACCGGATCCGGATATGGATCTGAAAAAATAATTCAAAATATACGAAATGCACTGGATGGACGGAGTCTCGATTCCGTTATCCTCACGCATTGTCATTTTGATCATATAGGTGGTCTTAATAAGATTATCGAGACGTTTGGTTGTAAGGCATTTGCAGGTGGGGATGCTACCTATATTAGGTATGCAGATCCCGCAGTAACCCTTTATGAAGATTTTGACGGGGAATTATTACCAGCGGATGTAGAAGAGCTTTCAGATGGAACTATCATAGATATAGGGGAACATAGGTTGCGCGTAATAGATACGCCTGGTCATACGGCAGGAAGTATTAGTCTATATGATGAAGTCACATCCTCTTTATTTTCAGGGGATACAGTCTTTAACAACGGTATCGGTCGTACCGATATGCCATCCGGTTCTAGTTCAGATATGCAAAATTCGTTTCAAAAGCTTAGTAACATAGATATAAAAACACTGTATCCAGGACATGGGCCTAGTGCCTTTGGTAATGGAAACGAATCGGTAAGATACGGAATACAAATGATGGGGGGGTTTTAATGAAGATAATGAAGTGTGATTGTTCTAACGGTCTTGATGCTCATTGCGAGGACGCAATACTAAGTGCAGCAGAAGAGATCGCAGCAGGTAATTTGATAGTGTATCCGACAGAGACAGTTTATGGAATCGGTGCTGATATTTTCAACCAGGTTGCAGTAAAGAATCTCTTCCTCGCTAAAAAAAGACCCTTCGACATGGCACTTTCTGTTGCAGTGAGTGACAAAAAGATGATGGAATCTGTTGCAGTTCTCAATGAGAATGCAGACAAGCTCATCAAAGCATTCCTTCCTGGTCCACTGACGATTATTATCGAGAAACAACCAGATGTGCCAGATTTGGTAACATCCTCATCGCAGAAGGTCGGAGTCCGTATCCCCGATCACCCGATTGCGCAGGGAATAATCAAACGCGCAGGACCAATAGTTGCGACATCCGCTAACCTTCACTCTCATCCGGATGCTACTGAGATTAACGCAGCGATCGACGATTTGGGATCTGTTGTCAATACATATGTTGATGCAGGTAAAAGTCCGTTGGGAACTCCGTCAACCATAGTATGGTTAATGAAAGGGCAGGTCGAGATAGTCCGTCAAGGTGCTATCACGATTCAGCAAATAGAGGAAGTCCTAAAATGTTAACGGATGAACAATTAGCTAAATTACGTAAAGCTGGACAAGTAGCAGGAGCCGCAAGAGAGCTCGGTTTGAGCCTCTGTGAAGCGGGCGCAAAATTATATGATGTGGCACAGGAAGTTGAAGGCCATATAAGAGAACACGGTTGCGGACTCGCATTTCCATGTAATATAAGCAGAAATGAAGTCGCAGCACATTATACACCAAGTGTTAACGATCCCACAGTATTTGAGATCGGAGACGTCGTAAAGGTAGATTGCGGAGCAGAGCTCGACGGTTATGTTGGAGATACTGCAGGAACAGTTGAGATAGGTACAAGGAGGTATACAGACCTTGTAGAGACCTCTAAACGTGCTAGAAATACCGTTGCGGAGTTTCTCGGTGCAGGGACGGAGCTTGGAGATATTGGGCGCGCAGTTGAGATGAGCATCGCAGCTGATGGTTTTAAACCAATTCAGAATCTATGTGGGCATCAAATAGAACCATATAATCTCCACGCAGGACTGTCTGTTCCAAGCTATGCAAATGGAGAGACCCAGAAGGTTTTGGCAGGCATG
>Ga0265294_10008625_pt1 | contig 11860 bp, 10 predicted proteins | sample MunlanPumphouse3_FD_192504 | JGI IMG/M metagenome (GOLD analysis project Ga0265294, IMG submission 192504) | Groundwater microbial communities from a municipal landfill in Southern Ontario, Canada - Pumphouse #3 | ecosystem: Environmental > Aquatic > Deep subsurface > Groundwater | place... | reverse complement strand
GTCCGCGTAAGGGTCGTTCTCGTCCGGCGGCTGCGGCTCCTGCCCCTGCCCCTGCCTTTCCACCACATAGGCCGCATCGCGTTGCCGGATCTTGTCGGCCACGTCCTTGGGCACGATGTCGTAGCGCCCGTTGAGTTTGGCGATGGCGAGCTTGCCGTGGACGAGTTGCTGGTGGGTCGCCGCTGTGACGTAGAGCCGCCGTACTTTGGTGCCGTCCAGGAAATTGTAGGCGATGTCGCCGTCGTTCTTCGGCAGGCGGTTCGCCTCGATCAGTTGCCGGATCTGCGCCTCGATCGCCTTGCGCTCCGCCTGCGCCGCCCGCTGGCGGTTGAGTTCCCGGTCCCGCGCCGCCTTCTCGGCCAGCGCGCGGTCCGCCTGCTGCTTGCCGGCGTTCGCCGCCGCGCCGCCGCTGCGCCGCTGACGCGCCTGTTTATGCTTCTCGCGCTCTACTTGTTTGAGCTTCTGTTTGTCTACCAGCCCCGCCTTGAGAAGCTGGTCCCGTAACGAATTACCCACCGGACGTCCCCTCTGCCGATCTGGATCACCGGATGTCGGCCGGTGATGAAATCAAAGCCAAGAGTTTAGCCCAGGGGTGCAGTGGCGTTAACGTGCCGTGTCCCAGGCCTTCGATTTCGTCCGGGTCGATGCGGAGGAAGCGCCGCCGCCGCGGGCACCGTTTCCGGGCAGGAACATGGCGGGCAACGCAACCCGGGCGAGTTCATTCGTCCGGCACGAGCACAGACAGGATCAATGCCCCGAGGGCGATCAGGTTCAGCACCGCCCCGGCGGCGTGGGAATACTCCCATTGCGCGCGCAACTGCTGCCAGTTCGCGGGCAGCATCGTCCAGTTTTCGGTCGCCTGGTTGGCGGGGAAGGTAAACGTCCAGAACACCACATGCGTGCCCACGAGGCACAGGAAGGCGATCAAGGTCAGGACAAACGGCTTCGGGCGCCTGTGCACCATGACCGCCAGCGTCAGGGTCGACAGCAGCGCGCCGGCCACCACGATCCCGAGCAGCGCCCAGCCGCGGTAGACTTGCTGCACCGTGAGGTAGGCGTCGCGGGACAGGCCGATCTTGTTGGGCAGCTCCAGCAGATGAGCAAGCGCGGGCGCCAGGGTGAGCGCGGTGAACAGCAGGGCAAGGAACCGTACGACCTGTACCGCCATGACGCTTTTCCGTTCGTCAGGTCAGGCTTGCTGGAACTGGCGGCGATTCAGCGGGCCGTTTGTGCGTGCAGCGTGTCGCCGCGCCGGGCGCGCGTAACAGGCGTCGGCGCTCTGCGCTGCAGCGTCGAGCGGCGTTCGGCCGCTGCGCTTCCCTGCGCCAGGGCCTTGCGCAGGGCGCCGAAGCGTTTGCGGTACTGCGCCGGCGTGAGGCCGACCTTGCGCCGAAACAGCCGCCCGAAGAAGCTCGCGTCCTCGTAGCCCACCTCGTTCGCCACCGCTTCGATGGGCAGGTCCGTGGTTTCGAGCACCTGCTTGGATTCCTCCAGGCGCAGCGTGTGCACGTATTCCATGGGCGACATGCCGGTGGCGCGCACAAAGCGCCGCTTGAAGGAGCGCTCGGAAAGCCCGCTCAGGCGCTCCATCGCCGCCACCGGCGCATCCTGCTCGTAGTGCTGCGCGATCCACTCCTGACATTTCGCGATGACGGCATCCTGCACCTGGCGGTTGCGCGTGAGGGTGGCGAAGGGCTGCTGGCCGACATGGTGCCAGTCCAGCAGGTGCAGCCGCGCGACACGCATCGCCTCCTCCGCGCCGAGCAGGCGCGCGATGAGGAACAGCGTCAGGTCGTGCCACGAGGTCCCGCCACCCGCCATGACGAGGCGCTGCCCCGCGCCGGAGATCACCAGGGCGCGGTTCGGATGCACACGCGTGGCGGGATAGCGCGCGGCCATGGCCTCGCAATAGCCCCAGTGGGTCGTGGCATCCTCGCCGTCCAGCAGGCCCGCCTCGGCCAGGATCAGCGCCCCCGAGCAGGAAGAAGCCAGGGTCGCCCCCGCGGCATAGCGCTCCCGAAGCCAAGCGATCTCCGCGGGATAACGGCCGCGGATGTCCTCCTCCGGCGCCACCATGAGATCGGGGATTGCCACCACGTCGGGCGGCGGGCAGTGCGCCAGCGTGCAATGCGGCTCGATCCACAGCCCGTTGGAGACACGCAGGCGGGTTCCGTTCGCAGAGACGATGACCGAGTGGATCTTCGATTCGCCTGGCACGCCCCTGATCAGCAGGTCCCAATCGCGGCCCGCCGACGCGAGGATTTCGTACATGCCGTAGAGCGTGGAGGCGGTGGACTCCGGCACCGCCAGCAAAGCCACGACAGGCAGGTGATCCGTGTGCGGCATGGCAGAATCGTCCGTTTCGTGCCCGAAATGACTTTAGTCTAGCCGCGCGGGAAGGCGTAACGTGGGCCCCATGCTCCGGCAAAGGAGCGCACATCGCAGCGCTACATGTCGGCACGATTGGACTGCAATTCAGGAGGAAATCGTCATGGCCCACGTGATGCAGCAGTTCGACTTCGACCCGGCCCGCGCCGCCGCTTTCACCGACCGTCTGTTGACCGCCCTCAATCACGGCGCGCTCTGCCTGATGGTATCCGTCGGCCACCGCACGGGGCTGTTCGACACCATGAGCCGGATGGGACCCGCCACCAGCGGGCAGATCGCCGCCAGGGCCGGACTCCACGAGCGCTACGTGCGCGAATGGTTCGGCGCGCTGGTGACGGCGCGGGTGGTGGAGTTCGATCCCGAGACGCGGCGTTACACCCTGCCGGCGGAACACGCCGCTTCTCTCACCCGCGCGGCCGCCGCCGACAACATCGCGGTATTCGCCCAATACATCGGCCTGCTCGGCGGCGTGGAGGACGACATCGTGGAGTGCTTCCGAAGGGGTGGCGGCGTGCCCTACGAGAAGTATCCGCGCTTTCACGAGGTGATGGCCGAAGACAGCGGCCAGTCGGTGCTCTCGTCGCTCGAATCCCACATCCTGCCCCTGGTGCCCGGCCTCACCCGGCGCCTCGCCCAAGGCATCCGCGTCCTGGACCTGGGCTGCGGCCGCGGGCGCATCCTGCATCGCCTGGCGACCCTCTATCCCGCAAGCCGGTTCGTCGGCAGCGACCTATCGGAGGAAGCCATCGCGTACGCGCGCGCAGAGGCCGCCAAGGACGGGCTGACCAACATCGAGTACGTCGCCGCCGACCTGAGCGACTTCGACCGGACCGCCGAGCCCGAACGCTACGACTTCGTCACCACCTTCGACGCCATCCACGACCAGGCGCGCCCCCTCAACGTGCTCAAGGGCATCCACCGCACCCTCAAGCCCGACGGCGTCTACCTCATGCAGGACATCAGCGGCACCAGCCACGTGCACAAGGACGTGGAACACCCCATCGGAACCCTGCTCTACACCATCTCCTGCATGCACTGCATGACCGTGTCGCTAGCGCAAGGCGGCGAAGGCCTCGGCGCGATGTGGGGCGAAGAGAAGACCCGCGAATACCTGCACCGCGCCGGGTTCCGCTCCGTCACCAAGCACCGGCTGGCTCATGACATTTAGGACAACTGGTATGTGGTGAGCAAGTAGGAAAGCAGGTTGCGCGGGAAGCAAAGCGTAGGGCCTTGCCTTTTGCCTAGGCAAAAGGCAAGGCCTGATTCCATTCTTACGAGCTAATATGTCAATGGTCCTAATGCTGAGTTAACCAGTCAAGGTCCGGTGGAGCTAAGTGTTAGGGAAGCTCTGATCAATCCGGTGTTTTGGCCATGGACTACCATTGGACGCATTGTGGCATGACCGAAAGTGCGCCCATGAGCGCTGCCCTCGCCGATTTCACTTCCCGCCACCCCACGGGGCGGGGCGGCGGGCGCGCCGCGGGCGCACTACGCCCGCAGCAGGTGGCGCCGCGCCATAAACAAATTGGCCAGCGCGCAGGCGACAAAGAGCCGCTGGGCGTTCTTTGCCAGGCCCCGGTAGCACACCTTCACGAACCCGAACACCCGTTTGATGACGTGGAAGGGGGGCTCGACCTTCGCCCGCACACTCGATTTGGTGCGGTTGCGCGCGCGCTCGGCTTCATCGACCACGCCCCGATGCCGATACCGTCGGTTCGTGAAATCCTTTGCATGCGGCGCGTGCTCACGGATCACCTCGCGCTGGCCGCGGTAGGCCTGATCGCCCCACACGCGCGTCTCCTCGCCGTGCAGCAGATCCGGCAATACGGTGGAATCGGCGGTATTGGCCGGCGTGGCGACGACCGTGTGGATGAGCTTGGTGCGGGAGTCCACCCCGATGTGCGCCTTCATCCCGAAGAACCACTGGTTGCCCTTCTTCGTCTGGTGCATCTCCGGGTCCCGGCTCTTGTCGCGGTTTTTGGTCGAGCTCGGCGCGCTGATGATCGTCGCGTCGACGATGGTGCCGGTGCCGATGCGCAGGCCCCGTGCCTGCAGGTGAGAGGCGACGCACTCGAAGAGCCGCGTGCCGAGCTCATGGGCTTCGAGCAGGTGGCGGAACTTGCAGACCGTCGTCTCATCGGGCACCGGTTCGCGCCCCAGGTCAATGCCGACAAAGGCGCGCATCGCCCGCGAGTCGTAGAGCGCCTCCTCCACGGCCGGGTCGGAGAGGGTGAACCAGTGCTGGAGAAAATAGATCCGCCGCCATCCGCTCCAGCCCCACCGGCGGACGGCCCGCGCCCGCCGGCTTTGGGTAGACCGGCGCGATCAGCGCACAGAGCGCCGCCCATGGCACCACGCGATCCATCTCCGTGAGAAACGCCTCGCGGCGGGTCGTCTTGCGATAGGGCTTGAAGCTGGCATCGGCGAAGGTCTGTTGGCGCATTGTTCTTCTCGTGCGGACGTGGAAAATCCATGCCGCGTATTATCGCGCAATTGGCGAATAAATCAGAGCTTCCTTAGGCGTTCTTTATCGTCGGTCGATATTCGTCGGTGTGTGGCTTGACGGCCCTCTATTCTGACAGAGGTAACCCAACCCGCACTTGTCCATCTCCGAGCAAAGAGCGCAACATGTTCGCGTCCTACAGTCCTGCGTGCTGGTGACGCGATGACGATGCACACATTCCAATCGATGACGCTGACCGACGAAGCGTTCCTGACCGGGCGCAAGGACGGTGTGCCCGTGACCATTGCGGGTGATCTGTGTCTCCCCGCACCCGACACCGGGCGGCTGCCGGCGGTGGTGTTGCTGCATGGCTCGGGAGGCGTGTCGGGTTCTCTGAATGACTGGGCGCGGCAGTTGAACGCCATGGGCATCGCGACCCTGGTGGTGGACAGTTTCACGCCGCGCGGCATCGCCGACACCATCGAAGATCAAGGCCGGCTCGGTCGCCTTGCGATGATCGTCGACGCCTACCGTGCGTTGGAATCCCTGGCGCGACATCCGCGCATCGATCCCGCCCGGATCGCGTTGCTGGGCTTTTCCCGCGGCGGTCGGGCTGCGCTCTATGCGAGTCAGAAGCGTTTCCAACGCATGCACGGACCGGGCGACGGCCTGAAGTTCGCCGCTTACATCGCCTTCTATCCCGATTGCGGCACGATCTACCGCGAAGACGAGGCGGTGGCCGATCGGCCGATCCGGATCTTTCATGGCAGCGCCGACGACTACAATCCGGTGGCGCCGTGCCGAGCCTACGTGGAGCGGCTGCGGCGGGCGGGGCACGACGTGGAACTGGTGGAGTATCCCGGTGCGCATCACGCCTTCGACTGGTCCGCCTTGGTGCCGCCGCAGAAGCTGGTCAGGGCGCAGACCTTGCGGCGTTGCCGCTTGGAGGAAACGGCGGATGGGCGCATCGTCAACAGTGAGACCGGGCGGCCCTTCAGCTATAGCGACCCCTGCGTGGAATACGGGCCGACCGTCGCTTATCACGCCGAGGCCCATGCCCAGGCGCGGCAGGCGGTGACGGAGTTCCTGGCAGAGGTGCTCAAGCCTGCGGGAGCGCCATGAGGTTTGCTGGAACGTCACCCGTGCTCTGACGGGTCTGAGAAGCTGTTGGTAAGCCCCTTGCTCCAGTGCTCCGCCCCTGGCGGGAGGGGGAAGCGTCGAGTGGCACGGCCGTATCGCACAGGCACACCGCGCTTTCACCCTCTCCCCTCAAGGTAGGGGGCAACGTCAGCACTGCCTCCAGGAGGTTTGCCAACAGCTTCTAACCCGCATGACGGCTGGTTGAGCTGACAGTTGATAGGTTGGTCGTGATCACCCTTCGGGTATAAAGGCGCAACGTAACCCGACATGGCCGTTTGTCGGGTTACGGCTTGGCGGCCTGACCCGACCTGCATCCTTATCACCGATTAATGTGCTTCGATCATTTCGACCGAAGGGAGAAACCCGGCGATTACATGATTTCGTGTGGCGGCCATGGCACAGGATTTCTCGCTTCCCTCGAAATGACAACTTGTTTGGCGTTTCTTTAAAAGTTGGTTGAATCACCCTTCGGGTATAAGAGCGCAGCGTAACTCGACTTGGGCTGTTGGTCGGGTTGCGGTCTGGCCTATATCCGCTCAGCCTAGAGGCGTGGCAACTACGCCAAGACCACGCCTGCTGGATCACTGCGGCTGTCCGGCGCAGGCGGGCAGGGACTCGAAGTACTCCGAGAGAATCCGGATATCCTCGTCGCTGAGACTCCGCGCGATGATGTCCATCATTTCGTTGCGGCGTTCGCCGCTGCGGAAGGCCTGCAGTTGCTTTGCGAGGTAGATGGCCGGTTGGCCCGCCAGGTGCGGGAACAGGGGTGAGGTGCTGATGCCGTTGGCGCCGTGACAGGCGGCGCAGGCCTTGGCCTTTTCCGCCGCCAGATCGGGCGCCGCGGAGGCGGTCATGGCGGCTGCCGCGGCCATGGCCAACACCGCTCCCCGCAACATCATTCCAGTCCGCTGTGTCATCCGATCCCTCGCGTGTCCGCTTGGAAGGAAGGTAGCGCGTGCCGCAGGCATCGGGTGCGGCACGCGCCAGGCAGACAGGCCTACTCGACGCCCACGTAGGAGATGCGATAGATGGCGCCGGCCAGGTCGTCGGAGACCAGCAGCGACCCATCGAGGTACTGCTTCACGTCCACCGGCCGCCCGGCGTACTCGCCGCTGTTCTCGTCCATCCACCCCGCTGCGAACACTTCCGTCCCGGCCGCCTTGCCGTCCTTGTCCACCTTGGTGAACATGATGCGCGCGCCCACGGGCTTGGTGCGGTTCCAGGAGCCGTGCTGCGCGCTGAAGATGCCGCCGCGGTATTTGGCGGGGAACTGTTTGCCGGTGTAGAAGGTGAGTCCGAGATCGGCGGCGTGGGCGTCCATCTCCACCTCCGGGAAGACCACGTCCGCCGGCGGGGTGTCCTTGGCGTAGTCGGCGGTGCGCACCCGGCCGCCGCCGTACCACGGGAAGCCGAAGTGCTGCCCGGGTTGGGTGGCGCGGTTCAGCTCGCCCGGCGGGATGTCGTCGCCCATGCCGTCCACCTGGTTGTCGGTGAACCACAGCTCGCCGTTGGCCGGATTGAAGGCGAGGCCGACGGAGTTGCGGATGCCGCGGGCGTAGATTTCCCAGCCTGTGCCGTCGCGGTTCATGCGCACGATGGAGCCCAGCGGCTCGATGGGCATCTTGCTCTGCGGGGGTACGTTGTAGGGCTGGCCGAGGGCAAGGTAGATCTTGTTGTCCGGACCGATGGTGCCCACCCGGAACGCATGATTGAAATACTCCTCTTCCGGCGGGATGAACTGATCCTTCACGATCTCCACGGCGATGTCCGGCCCTTCGTAGAAGAACTCGGCGGCCGGAAAGGCGAGCAGCCGGTTGTGCTCGGCGACGTACAGGAAGCCGTCCTGGCTGAAGAAGACGCCGTTCGGGAACTTGAAGCTGATGCTGGGCGCGAACTGTTTGACTTCATCCGCAACACGGTCCTTGTCGCGATCGGTGACGGCCCAGACCTTGGTCTTGCGCGTGCCGACGAACACCGTCCCCACGTTGGTGCCTACCGCCATGTGGCGGGCATCGGGCACGATGGCATAGAGATCGATTTTGAAACCGGGCGGGAGCTTGATGCGCTGCAGGTTGCGTCTGATCGCGTCGGCGCGGGGCCCGTCCTGCGACACGGTCTCGAATTCCAGGTTGGTCCCCGTCGTCCTGAAATCCTGGAGCTTGGCCAGTTTCTCGTTGGCCATGGCCTGGGGGCCGGCCCACACGGCCCCCGCGAGCAGCGCCAGGACCGGGATGCGTCCTCTGCCTTTCATAGCACTCCTCCTTGAGTTGTGGATGCGTGATCCGGCTGCCGTTCCTTCTTTGCCGTTGTCGGCTACTGTCGCCGGCGCGCGACATGTTTCATTTTCCTGAACAAAAACACGCGCGTGCCTGGGATTGAGTATTGTTTGGCCACCCCGCAAGTCAAGGATGACTCTAAACTGCGCGAGTGCTTGTTTTTCGGATTGCGGTCTGCCCGCAGTCCGCGCAGGTGATCACCGCGCGTAGAACTCGACGATCGCCCTTTCATCCACTTCGAACGGCACGTCGCTGCGGTCCGGCAGGTGCACCATGCGGCCGCTGAAGGGATCGTCGGGGTCGCGCTGGAGATAGCCGGGAAGCGCAAGCTCCGGATTGCCCTGCACGGCGGCAGCGACGTCGGGGATCTTGCGTGCCCGGGGCGCGATGGAAATGCTGTTGCCCGGACTGACCGAATAGCTGGGAATGTCGACGCGAAACCCCTGGACCAGGATGTGCCCGTGGCTCACCAGTTGCCGCGCGGCAGGAATGGTGGGGGCAAAGCCCAGGCGGAAGACGACGTTGTCCAGGCGCCGCTCCAGCTCCCGCAACAGCGCTTCGCCCGTGACCTCGCGCTGGCTCGCCGCCTTGCGGAAATAGCGCTGCAACTGGCTCTCGGAGATGCCGTAATGCAGCCGGACCTTTTGTTTTTCCTCCAGCCGTTCCCGGTACGCGCTCTTGCGCTGGCGCAGGTGCCGCGCCCCGTGTTGGCCGGGCGGGTTGTGTTTCTCTCCGGCGCTTTTGCGCGTCAGCCCCGGCAGCGGCGTGCCGAAGCGGCGGACGGCCTTGAGGCGAGGTGCTTTGGGCATCGCTGGTCTCCCGGAGTGCGGCGGCAGGAGTGGCGTCGGCGCAGGACGGCGCGCCAGCTTATGAAATCGTAGTCAATAATCTGAAAAGAAGGACGTAATCCAGCTACCGCGAAAGACCGGTGATTCGCGAGGCGTACCGCTGGTTCCGGGAGCCACCGGCAATGGTGAAGAAGGAGTGCTCGTCGTGAAAGGTTCCGTTCCGGGCATTACGGCCCGGCTTGTTCTGCTGCTCTGCACGCTGTTGCTGCTGGCGCCGGTCGATTCCATCGGTGCTCAGCCGCCCGCCGCCTATGCGCCGGATGTCACCTTTACCCTGAAAACCGCCATCGCCGAGGGCCGTCTGGTATTCATCGGGGTCGGCAAGGCGATCGACGGCGTCGTCAATCCCACTTTGCGCGTGCGGGAGGACGACGTGGTGCAGATCAACCTCATCAACGGTGACGGGGCGGTGCACGACATCGCGTTTCCCGATTTCAACGTCACTTCGGAGAAGGTGACCGCCGTCGGGGCGAGCACCACCATCGCCTTCCGCGCCAAAGAAGAAGGGAAATACGTATATTTCTGCACGTTGCCGGGACATCGCCAGGCGGGCATGGAGGGCTTGTTGGTGGTGGGCGACGAGGATGAGGACGAGGTGGCGCAGGCTCCGCGGGAGGCTCCGAACATCGTGCGCAATCCAGCCAACCTGCCGGGACCGCTCCCCAAGCGCGCGCCCACCACGGTGCGGGTGGAGCTGGAGAGCGTCGAACTGGAAGGGCGGCTCGCCAACGGCACCACCTATCGCTACTGGACCTTCAACGGCACGGTGCCGGGGCCGTTCATCCGTGTGCGCGTCAACGACACGGTGGAGTTGCACCTCGCCAACCGCAAGGACAGCGCCATGATCCACTCGGTGGACCTGCACGCCGTGACCGGGCCGGGCGGCGGGGCCGCGGTGCTGCAGGTGGCGCCGGGCGGACAGCGCTCCATCGTTTTCAAGGCGCTGCAGCCGGGCCTGTACGTATACCACTGCGCCACGCCCATGGTGGCGCATCACATCACCAACGGCATGTATGGGCTCATCCTGGTGGAGCCGGAGGGCGGGCTGCCGCCGGTGGACCGCGAGTTCTACGTCATGCAGGGCGAGCTTTATACCGAAAACCCCTTCGGCAGCCGCGGCCGGCAGGAATTCAGCATCCGCAAGCTGCTGGCGGAGCAGCCCGAATACTTCGTGTTCAACGGCGCGGTGGGGGCGCTGACCGAGACCTATCCGATGAAGGCGCGGGTGGGCGAGACGGTGCGCATCTATTTCGGCGTGGGCGGCCCCAATTTCACGTCGTCGTTCCACGTGATTGGCGAGATCTTCGAGCGCGCCTACGACCTGGGCGGCGTGCTGGGCGAGCCCGCTGCGGGGGTGCAGACCATTCTGGTTCCGGCGGGCGGGGCGGCGATCGTGGATTTCAAGCTGGAGGTGCCGGGCCGCTACATCCTCGTGGATCATGCCCTGTCGCGCATGGAGCGCGGCCTGGCCGGCTATCTCGTGGTGGAGGGGCAGGAAAACCCCGAGGTGTTCCGGGTCGGTGAAGGCACGCCGCAGCCGCCCGCCCACGTGAACGGGCATTGACCTCCTGCCGCCGCGCAAACTGAAAGTTGCAACGCAAAGACGCAAAGGCCGCCAAGAGCGCAAAGGAGGAAAAAGAGCGTGATCCGTGCCATGTCCGGGATTCGCGCCATGGATGGCGCGCCGAGGAGCTACCCATGGCAGCGACAGCACGAACAACTTTGATTCCCTTTGCGTCCTTTGCGCTCTTCGCGTCTTTGCGTTTAATCCCCGTTTGAAACCCGGAGGGCGTCTACTCCGCCCGCAACGCCTCCACCGGGTCGAGCCGCGCCGCGCGGCGCGCGGGGAGCGTGCCGGCGGCGAGGCCGATGAGCGCGGCGAGCAGTTCCGCGAGCAGGGCAAACAGCCAGTGCGGATGGACCGGCAGCGCCGGCACCAGCGCATGGAGCAGCCAGGCGCCGCCGATGCCGAGGCCCAGCCCGGCCAGCCCGCCCAGCGCCGCCAGCACCGTCGCCTCTCCCAGGAACAGGGCCATGATCTGAAGGCGGCCGGCGCCGAGGGCGCGCAGCAGCCCGATCTCGCGGGTGCGCTCCGTCACCGCGATGGTCATGATGGTGAGCACGCCCACGCCGCCCACCAGGAGCGAGATGCCGCCGAGCGCGCCCACGGCGAAGGTCAGCACGTTCAGCACCGAGCCGAGCACGTCGAGCATCTGTTCCTGGGAGGTGATGGTGATGTCCTCCTGGCCGTGGCGCGCGACCAGCGCCTTGCGGATGTCCTCCACCACCTGGTCCACGGGCGTGCCCGCCGCATACAGCACGTCGATCTCCATCACGCCGTCGCGGTTGAACATCTCCAGCGCCCTGGCGGTGGGGATGTAGACCGCGTCGTCCAGGTCGAAGCCCAGGATCTGGCCCTTGGACTCCATCACGCCGATGACGCGGAAGCGCTCGCCAGCGATGCGGACGGTCTGTCCCAGGGGATTGGCGTCGCCGAACAGCTCCTGACGCACCTTTGAGCCGAGCACGGTGAAGGCACGGGCGCTGCGCGGGTCGTCATGGGGCAGGAACCGCCCCGCCGCCACGGCAAAGCGCCACACCACGGGAACGTCGGGGCCCACGCCGTTGACGTTGGTGCGCCGGGTCCGTTGCCCGGCCTTCACCTCCGCGTTGCCCTGCAGCACCGGCACCGCCGCGATGACGTTCGGTATCCGTTCGAGCGCCTGGGCGTCCTCGATGGAGAGCGGGCGCACCGTGCCGAGCAG
>Ga0265294_10008624_pt1 | contig 11861 bp, 5 predicted proteins | sample MunlanPumphouse3_FD_192504 | JGI IMG/M metagenome (GOLD analysis project Ga0265294, IMG submission 192504) | Groundwater microbial communities from a municipal landfill in Southern Ontario, Canada - Pumphouse #3 | ecosystem: Environmental > Aquatic > Deep subsurface > Groundwater | place... | reverse complement strand
TTACTAAATTCCAAAGATATGGCGCAATACCCAAAATGTTATTTACTAATGTAACGTCGGATTTGTCCGAAATGAAGAGCCCAAAAACTGCTTTTATTAGATCATCTAACCTCTCTTGAGTATGTTGACCTAGTGCTTTTCCTATGCATTCATAGTCTTCTTCTGGTATTATATTAGTTCTTATATTTCTAAGTAGTAACTTAATATTTTGTGCTGGCTGATCAGGTATAGCAGTTATTGCATGCTTAAGACATGTTTCAAGCATCGTAACCATTTCCATCCCAGAAATCTCCTCATCACTGGGATGTGCTGAACTTGCATGATTTCTCATATAATTCACGTTTTCAAGTCTTCTGCAATTCACAGTGCTAATAAGACCCATCCGAGAACAAATCTGCAACAGATCATAATCTGAAATAGCAGCAAGATCTTCGTAAGTCTTTAGACCTTTGTAACGGCTGGCCATATCAGTTGCGATAAGAAAGAAGTATTCTATATCGTAGTCTGATACTAGTTTTCTCAGAGCCACAATTGTTTCATCCCAAAGGTAAGTCAAAGCTCCGTCAAACAATCCAATCACAACACTTAGTGTAAACTTTGATACATACTTAGCATTAATCCTTTGAGCAATCGGCAAATGCTCCAATACTGATGATAAGTTCATTAGGACTTTCTTCCTTTCCTGAACTGGCATCAGAATATCCTCTGTAGGTAAGTTTGCTGATTTAAGGAGGTTGCTTAATGGTACATGAATTGCCTCTATAGATCTTTCAAGGGTTTCAGGATTGGTTACTTCTAGAGTTATTTCCGAATTTGGCACGATCAATAACTCGTTTTTATCGGGTCCCATCGTAACTCCTTTTTGTATTAACTAACCTTCTACGTTTGATCGCGTTCAAGGTTTGTAGAATTCAGTAATATTGTTTCTGCAACAATTTAAACCAAACCATCTTTGTCAATGACAAAATCACTATTGGCCAATGCCCAGTGCCAGAGTCCGTACCATTCATTCCCGCCCACTGCGGACAATACCCGAAAATATCGGTTGACGAATTGGGAAGGTTTCGAAAAGTATAAATCAGCAATGGTTTGTAGTGAAAAAAGTCTTCAAACTTGCACTTATACCATTGCCAGTATGGATGTTAGGAGAGATCATGAATGAGATGACTGATCGTTGGCTATCGGTGAAAGAGATATGCTCATATATGGGCGTAAGCAGTGACACGGTTTATCGGTGGGTAGAAACACACGAAATGCCTGTTCATCGAATGGGGCGTTTGTTCAAATTCAAGATCTCTGAGATTGATGCCTGGGTCAAGGCTGGTGGAGCAAGCCGTAAACAGCCAGAAGACAAATCGAAATGACTGAGATCATTGATAAGCTTAGATCAGCAATTGAATCGATTGAAGCGCAATACCATCGTCTGATCATTCTTGTGAATTGCGAAGATGCAGGTAAACAGGATGTCCTGGACAAGTGGGAATATAGTCTTGAGATAAAGCCAATAAACCTCAATCTTGAGCTATCTTCCAGGCTGCTTGAATTCAGCATCAAACAAAGACCATTGAAGGTGGTAGAGATCATGGAAGAGTTGATTGAAGCCATGCCTTCCCCAGTTATATTAGATAAACTCGATATCCTATTTGAGCCATCCCTCCAGACTGATCCCCTGGCACTTCTCAAATCGCTATCCAGGAATACAACCATTATTGCTTTCTGGAGTGGTAGCTTGAAAGATAGCATGCTTTATTACTCTGAACCGGGATATCCGGAATATAAGTCATACCCAGTAGAAGATTTCGTGGCAATCGATGCAAAGCCACAAGAATGTTTTTCCGAAGGAGAATTCTGATGTTATACAAAGACCTTATCCAATATGAACCCATTGAAAGTCTGGTTCAGCTAAAGGATGCTTCCGATACTCAAAGGGCTAAAAACCTGGTGAGCACCTATGTGATCTCAGAAGAGATGTCCGATCGTATCGCTAATGTAATCATTCCTCAGTTGCAGTTTGATGCTCCTACAGACAACAAAGGTCTGCTGGTTGTAGGTAATTACGGAACCGGTAAATCGCACTTACTCTCTGTGATCTCCGCCATCTGTGGAGATGCTGCACTTGTGGAGCACCTGACAGATGCAAAGGTGAAGGAAAAGGCAAATGCCATAGCCGGCAGGTTTAAGGTGGTGATCCGCACAGAACTGGGTGCTACCACAATGCCACTAAGGGATATACTGGTCAGAGAACTCGAGGAGAACCTGAAGAAATACGGTATAAATTACTCCTTCCCTCCGATGGACAAGAGCTATTCCAATAAGAAAGATCTTGAAGAGATGATGCAGGCCTTTCATGAGATGTTTCCCGACGATGGCTTGATCTTAGTGGTGGATGAGCTTCTGGATTTCCTGAGAAGTAGAAAGGAACAAGACCTTGTGATTGACCTAAACTTTATGAGAGAACTCGGAGAGGCATGTAAAGACTTAAGATTCAGGATGATAGCTGGTGTTCAAGAAGCAATCTTTGAAAGTGCTCAGTTTGCATTCGTTGCAGATAGCATTAGAAGGGTTAAAGATAGATTCGAACAAGTACCAATAGCCAGAAGAGACCTTAAGTACGTGGTTGCCCAACGCTTGCTGAAAAAAAGCGCTGATCAAACTCAAATGATCAGAGAATACCTTGAGCCATACTCACGTTATTATGATGACTTGACCCAACGCATGGATGAATATGTTAGTTTGTTCCCTATTCATCCGAACTATATAGATACTTTTGAGAGTATTTCCTTGATTGAAAAGCGAGAGGTTCTCAAAACTATATCCTTGAATATGAGGCAAGTTATTGATCAAGAGGTACCGCTGAACAATCCTGGCGTTATTGCGTATGATAATTACTGGAAGATTCTGTGTGATAATCGAAGTTACAGATCGAATCCCGATGTAAAAGAAGTTATTGATGTTAACTCTGTGATGGTATCAAAAATTGAAAATGCGTTTACAAAGCCAGTTTACAAAGATCTTGCCATAAGGGTAGCCAATGGATTATCTATACATCGGTTAACGACTTTCGACGTGCACACACCACTAGGCGCAACTCCAGAGGAACTCAAGAATAACCTTTTACTCTTCGATGCCAATGCTGCAAGCATGGGAGGAGATGAACCAGATAAAGACTTAACAACTCTAGTAGAAATAGTATTGCGTGAAATAATCCGTACTATGGACGGGAAGTTCATCTCGAATAATCCAGATAATGGACAGTACTATCTTGACTTGAAGAAGATTTTCGATTTTGATGCAAAAATATCGTCAAAGGCAAGCGCTTTGGGTGCCGATAGCCTAAATAAGTACTATAATGAAGTCCTAAAAAGAAGCATGGAATTGGTATCTATACAGCCATACGTTATCAATTACAATATCTGGCAATATGAGATCAACTGGCAAGATCGAAATTCCCCACGAAGTGGTTATCTATTCTTTGGCTCACCAAATGAACGGTCGACAGCTGTTCCCCAGAGAGATTACTATATCTACTTCCTGCGTCCCTATGATGCAAGCCCGGTTAAGGATCAGAAACTTGATGATGAGGTGCTTATCTACCTGAGCCGCAGAGATGAAGAATTTGATAACGCCTTGTTAATGTATGCAGCTTCTCATGAGTTGTCTCTAACTAGCTCTGTAAATGAGAAGAATACATATCTACAGAAAGCAGAACAATACACTAGGAAGGTCGTCACATGGCTGCAGAAGCATATCTGGGAAGCCTTCGACGTGGTCTATCAGGGAAAACGGCAATCCCTGGAGAACTGGGCAAAGGGTAAGAACATGAGAGCCATCTACGGGATCGGGCAAGATGAAACAGCCAACTTCAGAGACATAACCAACGCCATTGCTTCCATCTGCCTGGCTCTGCACTTTGAAGCCCAGGCACCCAAGTATCCGAAATTCTCCGTCTTGATAACCGGCTACAACAGAAAACAAGCCATCTCTGAAGCACTAAGAGCCATCTCCAGTAACAATCGCACCAAGAACGCATTGGCTACTTTGGATGCTTTGCAGCTTCTAGATGGGGATAGAATCAACACATCCAAATCCCCCCTTGCCCAGTTTATAAGCGAAAAATTGGCAGCTAAAGGCAAAGGCCAGGTGCTGAACCGGGAAGAACTCATAGCCAAGGTCAATGGTTTGGACTATCTTGATCCCAGCGGTTTCAGGCTGGAGCCGGATTGGGTGGTAGTGGTATTGGCAGCTATGGTCTATTCAGGAGATATCGTCCTCAGTGTGATCGGCGATAAGTTTGATGCAACCAAGATTCAATATCTCTGTGCCACAGAACTTGCCACCTTGATCGAATTCAAGCACATCGAGCTTCCCAAGGACTGGAACTTACAATCCATCAAAGCACTATTTGAGCTTGTAGGTCTATCCCCCGGTTTAGCCCAAAGCATTACTCAGGGCAGCGATGATCCGGTTAGGGCTCTGCAAGACACCATTTCTAAGCTGATCTCTCGCATTGTGATCACCATGAACCACCTGAGAGATGGATTGATCTTCTGGGGAGTGGACTTGGCAGTCCCGTTAGACCTGGATAAAGCTCAACAAGCCATCACTAAAACAAAGGAGTTCTTTGAGTCCCTGACAGTCTTCAAATCTGCTGCCAAGCTAAAGAACTTCAATACTCCTGTGACAGATATAGAGATACATCGCAGTTCGTTAGATCAGGTTAAAACCATCAACGCTGCCCGGGACTTTATCATCAACCTAAATCCTCTCATTAATTGGCTTTCCACTGCTGAGAACCTGCTCCCCACCGAGCATCCTTGGGAGACATTATTTGGAAAGATAAAAGAGGATGTCCTGAAGCAAGTGCATGATATAAAGGCTAATGAGATTAAAGCTCTAACCGGAAAGATCAGTTATGAACTACAAAAGCTCAAGAAAGACTACATTGAACATTATGTGAAGCTGCACAGCAAGCACCGCTTGAACAAACAGGACGATAAAAAGAAAGCGGAACTTTCCAACGATCTACGGATACGCAATCTGCTCAAGCTTGGCGAAATTGACATCATGCCCAAACAGCAGGTCAATGATATTCTGGACAAACTGACAAGCTTGAAAACCTGTTTTAACCTTACCGAACAGAATTTGCAGGCTGATCCCATCTGTCCCCATTGCAAATTCAACCCTGCGGTGGAATCTGGCACATCGTCCGCAAGCCATATTTTGAGCCAGATAGACCAAATGCTTGATACGACCATCGCCAGTTGGACCGGAATGCTGATCCAGAATCTGAAAGATGAGCATACTCAAGAATCCATCGCTCTGCTAAGTGGGAAAGACAAGGCTCTCCTGGATGACTTTATGAAAAGCAACGAGCTTCCCGATAATGTGGATGATAACTTTGTGAAGATACTCAAGGAAGTGCTTGCCGGGCTCACGAAAGTAACTATCAATCTGGATGAGATTCGCAGAGTGATCAGCAAAGCTGGAGGGTCTATCACTCCTGCTGAACTGAAACGGGTCCTGGATCAGTATATTGATACGCTTACTCAGGGAAAGAACCCGCAAAGAGTAAGGATAGTGTTGGAGTAAGCTATGCCTGCTATGACAAAAGATGAACTTATTGAGAGACTAAAAAAGTATGAGTGGAATGATGTCGAGTTCAAGTTATGCCAGAATGGAGTATCGGTAGAAGCATATAGGACTGTATCGGCATTCTCGAATTCAGCAGGTGGACATTTGGTGTTTGGCATCAAAGATGTGCACGGTAAGTTTGATATTGTAGGAGTAATTGATGTCGATAAGGTACAAAACGATTTCCTCAGCTGTATACGATCAGGGAAGAAATTCGGGATAGAGATTGACGTAGAACCAAACGTATTGGAACATGAGGATAAGACGTTATTGGTGTTTTATATTCCAGAGGCATCTCGAAAACACAAACCAGTACACATAAATGGCGACTTAAATGAATCCTATATTAGGCGCGGTGGTGGGGATGAGAAATGTAATGATAATGAAATCAAGATGTTTTGGAGGGACTCGTTAGACACTAGTTTCGACAATCAGCCACTTGATAGCTATGATGCCGAAGATTTCTTTGATGAATCATCTGTGAAGGCTTACCGGAGAGCTTATACAGAGAAGAACCAAAACATGTTTGATGATTTATCGGATCTTGAGTTTCTGTCCGAACTTAGATTTGTTATCGAATCAGACGATAAATTAGTTCCCAATAGAGCTGGATTATTGATTTTTGGGAAAGCAAAATATGTCCTACAAGAGGTGCCAAGAGGTATAGTAGATTTCCTAAAGATAAACTCCAAAAGAGATAAGTGGACACCTGAAAAAAGGTGGTTTGATAGATTGTATTTAGAGGATAACCTGTTTAATGCGTGGATGAGATTAAGGGATAAGTTCATTAGCGTCTCTGAGATTCCTTTTTCACTGGATAGTTCTACACAAATGAGAAGAGATGAACCACATGATTATATAGCTTTCAGAGAAGCAGCAATCAATTTGCTGATACATCAGGATTATGGAGACTTATATAGAACCCCAGAGATTAAGTTTTTCAAGGACATGATATCATTCTGGAACCCAGGTGATGCCTCTTCGACTGATGATCAATTGCTGGAAGGCAATGGAAAGGTACTTCGCAATCCTGTTATTGTCAGAGCATTTCGTCAGATCGGCTTGAGTGAACGCGCTGGGGGAGGAATTCGCACAATAATGAGAGAATGCAGAGATCTTGGTTATGTGCCAGCGCAAATCACCAATGATAAGTCTGATAAATCCTTTAGATTGGATATTCTAAAGCACAACCTGATTACGGAACGGCAAGTTTTGTTTCAAAGTCAGCTTGGAGTTAGACTTAGTGACAATGAGGCTTCAGTGTTTGCGCTTGTCTGCCAAAAACCCCATATTGCTGTTCCCGATATAAAATCAATTCTTCTGACAAACAACTCTGAGTCTCTTCAAGTGATTAACAGGCTTCTCACTCAAAGACTTATTGAGCCTGTAGCTGAAAACTACTTATGGAAACTGGCAGAACATCTCAGAGAAAAGTACGAGCCGGCTAAACCGATATCAGTTGACCATGAAGATACTGACCAAGTTCCAGACACGGGGGATAACTTAGTCACTGACCAAGTTCCGGACACGGGGGGTAACTTAGTCACTGACCAAGTTCCCACCAAGCCCGTTGCGGTATTTATAACAGAGTTATCCGATCAACAGAGGAAAACCTTGCTTTTCTGCGAAGCGCCCAGAAAACTATCGGACATTATGGCTGAACTTGGCCTTACTCATCGAGATTTCTTCAGAAAGAAGCACCTTATACCCTTGATAAAGGCTAATATAATTGCTATGTCTTATCCTGAAGAGCCCAATCATCCAGAACAGGCATACACAATTACCGACTCTGGACTGGCACTATTAACCAAACTCCACGAACTCGAAAAGAGGAATCAGATAAATGACGAAACAAACAACGATTGATTTGGGGCTTGGCAATAGCTTCAAAGGTCCAGTCACCTGCCTTGGACAAGTATTTTCAAACGAAGATGCCCGCAGAGAGCACTTTAGAAATCTGCTGCGAGAGAAGCTGAAGGATCCTGAGTTTCGCAAGATCGAAGGTTTTCCCCTCGGAGAGGATGAAGATATAATCGCATTGAGTGATCCTCCCTATTACACAGCCTGCCCCAATCCCTGGATCAATGACTTCATTACTGAATGGGAAAAGGAAAAGGGAGAGAGACCGAAAGAATATCACCGGGAACCATTTGCCGCAGACGTGAGTGAGGGCAAGAACGATCCCATCTACAATGCCCATTCATATCACACCAAGGTGCCCCACAAAGCGATCATGCGCTTTATCCTGCATTATACAGAGCCGGGAGACATCGTCTTTGATGGATTCTGCGGAACCGGTATGACCGGAGTTGCGGCTCAGCTCTGCGGTGACAGGAGGGTGGTCGAATCCTTAGGATACACAGTACAGGAAGATGGCACAATCCTGGATGAAGAGAGAAAGCCATTCTCCAAACTGGGAGCCAGGAAAACCATCCTTAATGATCTCTCCCCAGCGGCTACCTTCATCGCTGCCAACTACAACTCCCCGGTTGATCTGGAGGAGTTTGAAAGAGAAGCAAAACGCATTCTGGAAGAGGTTGAAGAGGAATGCGGATGGATGTATGAGACCTTGCATACAGATGGCAAAACTAAGGGCAGGATCAACTACACAGTTTGGAGTGATGTATTTATCTGTCCTAATTGCTCTCAGGAAGTCGTTTTTTGGGATGTAGCTGTGGACAAAGAAGCAGGCAAGGTGAAAGATGAGTTTCCATGTCCCCATTGCGGAACAAACTTAACTAAGCGATCAATGGAGAGAGCCTTTGTTTCGAAGTATGATCCTGATATTGCAGACAATCTGGTTGATCATGAGGGTAATCATATCGTAACTAGTGAAGGGGATTCCCTAGTTACAGCAGGTAGTACAATAAAACAAGCTAAGCAGGTTCCCGTACTGATAAACTACACTGCTACTAGGAAAAGATTTGAGAAAGCACCAGATAGCCACGACTTGTCATTAATAGAAAGAACTAATTCATCAAAGTATCAAAATTGGTACCCTACAAACAGAATGCCAGAGGGAGATGAATCTAGGAGGAACGACCCTTTAGGACTGACTCATACCCACCAGTTCTATAGCACCAGGTCGTTATTGACTTTAGCATCTATGCTAAGCAAGGGAACAAAGGTAAATACTCAGATTATTCATCAAGCTATTAACGCTACATTATGTACAAGAATGGTGAGATACAATTTAGGAAATAGAGGTAACGGGACTCTATCTGGTACTCTTTATATATCATCACTCAACGCAGAAACGAATCCGATTTGGGTTTATGAAAATAAGTACTTCGATCTAAAAAAAGCCATAGGAAGGGCTGATCATGGACTAGTTTCTACATGTTCTGCTTCTGATTTGCACTGCTTACCTCGAAGTAGTGTAAACTACATCTTCACTGATCCACCTTTTGGTAGTAATTTAATGTATTCAGAGCTGAACTATATCTGGGAAAGTTGGTTAAAAATCATTACCAACAACAAGTCGGAGGCTATCCAAAACAACTCTCAAAACAAAACATTGTTTGAATACCAGACCATCATGTCTTCATGTTTTAGAGAGTACTACCGTATTCTAAAACCGGGACATTGGATGACGGTTGAGTTTCATAATTCAAAAAACAGTGTGTGGAATTCAATACAGGAGGCTTTACAGGTAGCGGGTTTTGTAGTTGCAGATGTTAGGACACTGGATAAAAAACAGGGATCTTTTAAGCAAGTAACAGCATCTGCTGCGGTAAAACAAGACCTGATTATTTCCTGTTATAAACCCAATGGTGGGATTGAAGAAAGATTTATGAGACTCTCCGGAACCGAGGAAGGGGTCTGGGATTTTGTGAGAACACATCTGAAACAGCTTCCTAAAGTTGTTGTTGAGAAAGGAAAGATGCGGATGGTGTCTGAACGGCAGAACTATCTGCTGTACGACCGCATGGTGGCATTCTATCTGCAGAGGAATTCCCTGGTGCCATTATCCTCAGCAGAGTTCTACAGAGGCTTGGAAGAGCATTTCCCTTCCCGAGACGGGATGTATTTTCTGCCGGAACAGGTAGTCGAGTATGACAAAGCAAAGATGAAGATTCCCGATTTGGCACAGATGGAGATCTTCATTACAGATGAGGTTTCAGCTATCCAGTGGCTCAGGCAGTTGCTAAAGGACAAACCTCAAAGCTTTCAGGAAATCCATCCTCAATTCATGAGAGAGATTGCTGGCTGGAACAAAACTGAGAAGAGCCTGGAACTGTCCCTGATCCTGGAGGAGAATTTCCTTAAATACGATAACAAAAGTGATGTCCCCAGCCAGATTCACACTTATCTATCTACAAATTGGAAAGAACTTAGGAACCTCTCCAAAGATGACCCGGCACTCAAAACCAAAGCCAAAGACCGCTGGTATGTGCCAGATCCCAACAAGCTGGCAGATCTGGAACAGATTCGTGAAAAAGCATTGCTTCAAGAGTTCAGGACATATCTGCCCAAGGACTACAAGCCAAAGAAGCTGGGTGACCAGCTTGAGATTCCAGACCTTCCCAAGAACACTACAGATCTGTTATCAGGCAAGAGATACAAAGTCATCCGGGCAGAAGCAGTGCGAGCGGGATTCAAATACTGCTGGCAAAATCGGGATTATGAGACGATCATCCTGGTGGCAAAGCGCATACCAAGTACTTTGCTGGAAGAAGATCCCAAACTGCTGATGTATTACGATCAAGCAATTACAAGAACTCAATAAAGTGGGCATGGTGTGAAAAGCGAGCAAGGCAGGAAGCAAGATGCATGGATAAACGCCATAATCGGGCGATTGTGCGCATATTCTGCCCAGATGGTGATCTTGTTCGACTATGATGGTTTGACAGCAAATACGGCCATTTTTGAGCGCTTAGTTGGAACAAGATATGATGTCTATGATTACACTGACAACCTGAGCTTGTTTTTCTACCTCGAAAGCCATAAGCAGAAAGAATCCAATGATGTAGATTCAAGGCTGATGATCAGGATCTCCGCTGATCTGGCAGATAATGCTCAATTGCCTTATTCGGTGATGGTCAATGCAGAAAGGATCGAGCTGAGACTTGAGGACTTTTTTGCCGGGATAAACTCAAAGGCGATCAGGGAACTACCAGATCAGTATTACGGTCATTTGTTTGAACTGCTGGGATCACATCCTCAGGGCCTTGCTTCATACGATGAGAGTATCGATTTCATTACCCGGCGAGTATTTGGGATCGACATTGCGGGAATCAGCAGTGAAGTGCAATTCTGGGCTATTCTGTTCAAAGTGCATTATACAGATACAGAGCTTCCGGGATTCCTGGTGGATAAGCTCCACGATGCTGGGGATAAATTTGTAACTGACTACGAAATCGATCTTGAGCATGTTTTGGTTAGTAGTGAGCATTTCTTTGCTTTTCTGCAGAATGAATGGAGCCGATTTGTAGATGAACGGATAAATCACGGAGTCAATATCAAAGTTATACCTTTTGATCATCCTGATCTGAAGGTTTACACAGACAACTTCTTTACAGATGGCATAATTCAGCGGGTTAGGATAGATGCTACAAGATATGGGGACTTGGGTTGGATAAGCTGCGGCATCGAACTGAAGGCACCTGATCCGGTTGATCAGATCGAAAGTATGATGTCTTTATTACAATCTCATCTGCCGGGATTGGAAAGCTCCTTCAGAGACTGGCAGAAGTTTTCAAGGGATTATGCTGAGTTACTATTCAAGCTCTATTCAGTGAATGATCCCCAGGACTCAGAGAATATCCGGAAACTTAGGACAGAGATCAATGACAGGTTCCAGATATGGATTCAACAGCATTATGACTCGCTCTCAAGCTTGCCATCGACCAAACCGGTGATGGTACATCAAGTAGCCAAGAGTATGGCATATCGCAGGGCTGAGATGCAAACGCCGAAAACAGCCTTGATCGTGATGGATGGGATGTCCTTTGACCAATGGCTCTGCATAAAGGCGGAACTCGACCTGGGTGGATATGATCTGCACGAAGATGCACTTTTTGCCTGGCTTCCCACTCTAACTTCGATCTCCAGACAATCCATTTTCAGCGCGGCTGTTCCATATTACTTAGCCCAACAAATAGGTAGCACGGTAAAGGAGCCAAAGCACTGGCAACGATACTGGGAAGATAACGGGGTACCATCACAAAGCATAAGCTATCTGCGTATGGATGGGACAGGAGATATCGGAGCAGAACTGGAGAAACAGG
>Ga0265294_10008623_pt1 | contig 11861 bp, 23 predicted proteins | sample MunlanPumphouse3_FD_192504 | JGI IMG/M metagenome (GOLD analysis project Ga0265294, IMG submission 192504) | Groundwater microbial communities from a municipal landfill in Southern Ontario, Canada - Pumphouse #3 | ecosystem: Environmental > Aquatic > Deep subsurface > Groundwater | place... | reverse complement strand
CGGAGTCGGGGTCGGCATCGGAATCGGGGTCGCCCTCGTACGCTTTTCGATACCGATTCCGATGCCGACCCCGACCCCGAGTGACAAGCACGAAACTACGACCAAGTGATCAAGTTACAGGCAAGGAGTCAAGAGTCAAGCCGGAGCGTGCGGTGCGCCAACCCAGCACATATCCCAAGACCCCGCCGCACAGATGCGCCGACCCGGCGATAGGGGATTGAATAAAGATCATCTCAGCTATGGTAAGAAACAGCAGCAGCCAGAGCAACGTGATGGATTTGAGTTTAAGAGGCAGCACAAAAAACAATAACACATAAATTGTACGTTGCGGATAAAGCGCGAAAAAACAGCCTAGCAAGGCAAACACACCGGCTGAAGCGCCGATACAGATGGAGCCCGCAGGCGATCCTTTGAGCCCCTCTCCCGCCTGCAGGGTGTGAGCGAGGGCCTCTGGTATCCATGCCGTCAGCGGTGCTAAAAAAGAGAGATGCGGGAGTAGAACAATGTAACCCAGCCACCCAAGACCGCCAGCCACACCACCAGTCAGAAAAACCTTAAGAAAAAAACGCGCCCCATAACCCCGCTCCAATGCTGAGCCAAATACCACGCAGGCCCACATATTCAGCAACAGATGCATCAAGGAGCCATGCAAAAAATTATAGGTGACCAGTTGCCACAGAAACCCTCTGCTCAACAGCGGCCAGTTCAAAGAAAAGCAGTTCAGCAAAACAGATTTGTAAGAGATGCCGGTATACCCAATGGCAACCCGTCCCGCGGCAATCAAAATCAAATGAATACAAACGCAGAGCGCGACAATTTTCATCGTTGCGGATGAAAACAGCAACAAGCCGCGCAGACGCCAAAACCATCTGCGGAACATCGTAATCAAAACCTGCCCCTTATTTAACAAACAGGCCGGTTTTTTCAAACGCATCCCAGTTTAAGTACAGCGTAACCGTGACAATAATCATAGCGACAGTCGCTAAAATTGCGCAAATTCCGCACAGCGTGTCCTTACCGCCGCCTGAGTGGCTAGCCGTTGCGTCTGCGGGGTTGCGCAGACGCTCGGAGATGTAAGCTCCCTCCTGGTACTCTTCATTCACTTGCTCGACCGATGACTTCTTTATTTTCATAGTTGAAATCTTATCAAAAATACGGGGACTTGAGTAGCCCCATTATTCACTTTTTTTACCAATTTTCATTGGCACTATCAGCACAGGGCATTCGGCTTTGCGCACCACCTTCTCTGTCACATTGCCAAGCAGCCAATTAGTAATAGCACCGCGCCCCTGACGACCGATCACCAAAAGATCAGCGCCATACTCAACAATGCAGTCGAGGATCGAACGCACAACTTCACCGATTCTGACCTCCACCCGGAAACCTACCCCCTCGGGGATATGAGGGCGATACTGCTCATTGATCGCCCTGTCAATGTCGTTATGCGCCTTAGAATCCATATCACCCACCTCATTGATATAGCCCTTCCAAAACTGAGCATCCGGCTCAGGGATAACATGCAGCAGGCAGATCTCCGAACCCCGCTGCGAAGTTGCCTTAACCGCCTGTTGAAAGGCGACACGGGCATTTTCCGAGAAATCAGTACAAAACAAAATTTTCTGATAATTTCCTCCAGTCAAATCAATCTCACGCATGTCAACCTCCTTTACGTTGTCATGATAGCAAAAATCACTATACAGGGCAAACCTGATTGAGCAAAAACAAAGCAAAGCTGAGTAATTGGATCACAAAAAAGCACCTTGGCGGCTGCCAAGATGCTTTTTTTAGTTTGATATGCGAAGGTTATTAGCGTCTGCCGCGCAGGCTGCCATGTTTCAGGAAGCCATCATAGTTACGCATCAGCAGGAACGACTCCATTTGGCGCAGGGTATCGAGGGCGACACCCACGATGATCAGCAGCGAGGTGCCGCCGAAGAACGAGGCCATCTCCCAGGGGAGCTGCATCATACCACGCAGGAGCTGCGGCAGCAGCGCCACAATCAGCAGACCAGTGCCGCCAATCAATGTCACACGGGTCATCAAGGCATCCAGGTACTCGGCAGTTGCCATGCCCGGGCGAATGCCTGGAACATAGGAACCCTCTTTTTTGAGGCTATCGGAGATGCGCATGGCATTAAACTGAGTCGCAACCCAGAAGAAGGCGAAGAACATGATCAGCAGCGCATAGACCGCCAGATGGATCGGGCTGGTCATATCGCTGAGTTTAGTTCCAAACCAGCGCAGCCAACCCAGCCATGTGATCTCCACTGGAATGCGGGACATCAGTGCTGCCGGGAACTGAATCAACGGTCCGGCAAAGATGATCGGCATAACACCGGTATAGTTCACACGCAGCGGCATATAAGTCTGCTGCATCCGTCCATAGGCACCTGACCCACCGGTCGCCTTGCGGGTGGAGTGAATCGGCACCTTGCGCACGCCCTGCGTGAGCATCACAGTTCCCATAATCACCATGAAACCGAAGAGCAGCAAGAGCACCAGCTCCACCGGGCTATTGGTTGCCTCCAGACCGGAGAGCCCGAAGTAGCGTGCCCAAGCCTCCATAATCGCGGAGGGCAGACGTGAGGTGATGTTGATCATAATGATCAGCGATGTCCCGTTGCCAATCCCTCGCTGCGTGATCTGATCTGCCAGCCACATCACCAACAGGGTTGCGGAGGTCATACAAATGGCAGTTGTGATATTAAATGCCAGCCCTGGACGGGTGACGATCTGCACATTACCCAACCCCATGGCTGCAGGATTCTGCAGCGCTGTTGCAAGGGCGAACGCTTGAAACATACAGATACCGATTGTCAGATAACGGGTATACTGATTGATCTGCATTCGTCCTGTCTCCCCCTCACGTGAGAGCCGCTCAAGCTGTGGAATCACAGCGGTCAGCAATTGGACAATAATTGAGGCGCTGATATAGGGCCAGATGCTGAGAAAACCCACGGCGCACTGATTGAGAGCGCCACCACTGAACACATTCAGCCAATCCATAAGACCACCGCCAACGCCAGCGGTTTCACGGATACGGGCCAGCTCTGCCTGCAAGGTCTGCCAGTCAACCCCTGGCGTGGGCACACTAGAGATTAAACGGCAGACAAAGACCAAGCCGAGAGTGAACAAAATGCGTTTCCTGAGATCAGGAATCTTAAATGTATTAGCAAAGGTAGCAAGCATGGCCATGGTAAGATCCCTTACACAATTTCGACACTACCACCGGCAGCTTCAATTTTTATTTTCGCGGCGGCACTGACACCATTGACCTTGATCACCAGTTTTTTGGTGAGATCGCCGCAACCGAGAATCTTAACCCCGTCAAACTTGTTCGAGAACAGGCCACTCTGCTTCAAAAGCTCAACAGTCACCTCGGTGCCATCTTCAAAACGTTCAAGTGAGCTGACGTTCACCGGGCAATACACGATGCGTGTAAAGTTGGTGAAACCGCGTTTTGGAATACGGCGAATCAGCGGCATCTGACCGCCTTCAAAGCCCAGCTTGTGTTTATGTCCCTTACGGGCATACTGACCTTTATGACCATGGCCCGAGGTCTTGCCGTGTCCGGATGCCATACCGCGGCCCAGACGTTTGCGGGGCTTGCGCGCCCCCGGCGTATTTTTAAGTGATGATAAATCCATTATGAACTCCATTTTCACTCATTTTGCGGCCACAGGGTGATCGCGAATAAGTGGATAAAATGTGATATGTTTTTACTCTCATGTTTGCGACCACTTAGTGGTCGCAAAAAATTATGCAGCCGCAGAGTTACGCCCGCGTCGCGGCGATCTCATTCGCTGAGCGCAACTGCAACAGTGCCGCCATGGTGGCTTTAACCACATTCAGACGATTCTTGCTGCCCAGCGATTTGCCAACCGCGTCACGCACACCAGCCGCCTCCAGTACGGGGCGCATACCGCCGCCGACAATCAGACCGGTTCCATCAGGCGCCGGCTTGAGCAGAATATGGCCACCATCACAGATGCCAGTCACCTCGTGCGGTATAGACTTGCCCTCCAGTTTGATTGTGACCATATCCTTCTTAGCAGCCTCGCCGCCCTTACGGATGGCATCGCTGACCTCATTGGCTTTGCCGAAACCATAGCCAACACGCCCTTCGCGGTCACCGACCACCACCACAGCGCTGAAGCTGAAACGGCGTCCGCCCTTCACAACCTTCGCGCAACGGTTCACGAACACTACACGCTCGTCAAACTCACTCGCTCCCGCATCCCTCGAAAATCTTGGATCAGCGCTCATTTAGCCTCCTTGGCATTATCTTTTTTATCTTTCACGGTCACCTTCAAGCCGGCTTCGACCGCCGCGTCAACGATCTGTTTCACGCGACCATGGAAGGCGAAACCACCGCGGTCAACAACCACGACGGAGATGCCGCTGGCTTTGGCTGCCTCGGCGGCATTGACGCCGATCACCTTGGCACTCTCCATATTGCAGCGCTGGCCCTCTTTTAAAGTAGAGGAGGATGCCAGTGTGTGCATGGCGATATCATCAATAAACTGCACATACATGTGCTTGTTGGAGACGCAGATTGCCATGCGTGGACGCTCGGCCGTGCCCTTGATGCGCTGTCTGATGCGCAGGTGGCGGCGTGTGCGTTGTTCTTTGCGATTAAAACTCATTTTTATCAGCTCCGTTCAGGCATTATGCAACTGTTTTGCCCTGCTTGCGACGAATCACCTCGCCGACATATTTAACACCCTTGCCCTTATAAGGCTCGGCTGGATAGTAGCTGCGGATTCTCGCGGCAGCCTGGCCAACCAACTCTTTGCTTATCCCTTCCACCGCCAGCTTCACGCCATTACCTTCCACGGTAATCTTGATTCCTTCGGGAATAGCGTAATCTTTGGCAGAGGCGAACCCGAGAAAGAGGCTCAGTATTTTACCGTTATCCACAGCTTTAAAGCCTGTGCCTTCAATTGTAAGCTGTTTTTTGAAGCCCTGCGTCACACCCTCAATCATATTAAAGATCAATGTGCGGCTCAGCCCGTGGCAGCTTTTCTGTGTGCGGGAATCGTCAGTGCGGCCAACCGTAACGGTGTTATCCTCGACCTTCACACTGATTCCCTGAACAAGATCGCGACTCAATTCACCGAGTTTACCTTTAACTGTGACGGTCTGGCCGTCAACAGTAACTGTAACACCTGCGGGAATGATGATCGGATTTTTACCAATTCTTGACATTATTGAAGCCCTCTTACCAGATTGTGCAAATCAACTCTCCGCCCAGCTTACGTTTGCGGGCATCCTTGCCGCTCAGCACGCCGCGTGAAGTGCTTAAAACCGCAACTCCAAGGCCGCCCAACACAAACGGTATCTCCTGGACATTGCAGAATTTACGCAGTCCTGGACGACTCTCCCGACGCACCCCGCGAATTGCAGGCTCAGCATCATCGTTATACTTCAGTTCAACGGTCAATGTGCGTGGCAGAGCGTTCTCCATGCTGAAACTCAGGATGTAACCCTCCTCCTTCAAAACACGCGCAATCTCACCTTTGAGGCGGGAACCCGGCATTTCAACACTGGGATGACCAGCATTCAGCGCATTACGAATACGCAACAACATGTCAGCTATAGGATCAGACATCATTTTTAGTATCCTCCTTACCAGCTCGCTTTGGTCACACCAGGGATCATTCCAGACAATGCCTGCTCACGAAAACAGATACGACAAAGCTGAAATTTACGAATATACGCATGCGGACGTCCGCAGCGTGAACACCGATAGTACTTGCGCGAAGAAAACTTCGGCGCGCGTTTGGCCTTTGCAATCAAACAACTTTTAGCCATCTTGGAAATTCTCCTTTATCTGCCTGCAAAAGGCATACCCATAATTTCAAGCAGTTCACGAGCGTGCGTGTTATTCGCCGCTGTTGTCACAAATGTGATATCCATACCCACATCCACCGCGTGATTACCCGTGTCAACGATCTCAGGGAAGATCGAATGCTCTTTCAAACCCATTGTGTAGTTGCCGAATTTGTCAAATCCGCGCTTGTTGGGCACACCGCGAAAGTCGCGAATACGCGGCAACGCGCTGTTGATCAGACGATCTGCAAACTCATACATGCGGTCGCCGCGCAAGGTCACCTTGGCACCAATAATCATTCCGTCACGTAATTTGAAATTCGAGATGCTCTTACGAGCTTTGCAGAGCACCGGGCGCTGACCAGTCAGCAATCCAAGGTTCTCCACAATCTTTTTCTGCACATCTTTTTCAACAATCCCAAAACCCATATTGACAACAATCTTGTCGAGCCTGGGTGTCAGCATCTTATTGGAAAGCTCAAGCTTCTTCTGCAGAGCGGGAGCCCATTCCTTTTGATACTTATCTTTAAGTCTGGCCATTTCGCTCCCCTATCAGTCTAACGACTTGCCTGTTGCTTGTGATTTACGCACACATTTATCGCCTTCACGTACGCGCCGGATGCGAACACCTTTTTTCACGTCCGCGTCATACGGCATCAGATTCGACAGATGGATGGGCGCTTCGCGTTCCAGAAAACCACCCTGAGGGTAGGCCTCGGAGGGACGCATCGCCTTCTTCATCATGTTAAGGCCCTCAACAACCGCCACGCCTTTTTCGGTGTTGATCTTGAGGACCTTGCCTTTCAACCCGGCTGACTCACCTGTGGTGCAGTAAACCGTGTCTCCTTTTTTTATTCTCGCAATACTCATGTTATTCCTAAACTCGTAACCGTTTTGACTCGCAAGTTGAGCTGCCTCGCCCTGCGGATCATCAGCGTCACGGTCGTTCACGGCTCAAACCACTTCGGGCGCCAGTGAAACAATTTTCATGAAATTCTTGTCACGCAGCTCACGGGCAACTGGCCCGAAAATACGTGAACCAACCGGATTCATCTTGGCATCCACGATCACGCAGGCGTTCTGATCAAAGCGCACAAAGGAACCATCAGCACGGCGCAGAGGGTGAGCGGTGCGCACAATAATGGCTGTTTGCACCGTGCCTTTCTTGACCACGCCAGTGGGAGCCGCCTCTTTGATTGCAATGCGGATTTTATCACCCACATAAGCAAACTTCTTGCGCTGCCCGATGATACGGAAGCACATTGCCAATTTGGCGCCGGTGTTATCTGCCACCACCAGCTCTGTCTGTTCCTGAATCATGTTACTTCTCCTCCGACTTCACGATGCGCCAGCACTTGGTGGCACTCAGCGGACGTGTCTCGACGATCGTCACTTGATCGCCGACAACCGCGGTGTTAGCCTCATCATGCGCATGATACTTCTTGATTTTTTTAATCACCTTGCCATAGAGGGGATGGCGCTCGCGCCGCTCACTCCTCACCACAACAGATTTTTCGCCACTCTTACTCACAACCGTTCCTTTACGTATTTTACGGTCGCCGCGGCTCTGACTTGTTTCGGCCATGTTATTTAGCCTCCTGCTGAGCTTTTACTGTTTTCATGCGCGCAATTTCCCGGCGCATCACACGGATGCGAACTGGCTTTTCAACACCTGCGCCGGATTTATTTCGGATGCGCAGATCGGTCAGTTCCTGAGCTGTCTCCCGGATTCTCTGCTCCAGTTCGACAACTCCCATTTCTTTAAGATCTCTTGCTTTCATAGGGCTCAGGCTCCTTTACCATGACGTGTCACCAGCACTGTGCGGATTCCCAGTTTGGTGTCGGCCAATCTCAGGCACTCGCGTGCGATGGTATCGGAAACACCGTCGACCTCGAACAAGATCTTACCCGGCAGAATCACGGCAACCCACAGTTCCGGATTACCTTTACCACCGCCCATGCGAACCTCGATCGGCTTGCGGGTGATCGGCTTGTCAGGGAAGACCCGAATCCACAGCTTGCCTTTACGTTTCATATGGCGGTTGATCACCACACGACAGGCTTCAATCTGCGTGTTTGAAAGGTAGCCGCGACCCATGGCTTTCAGGCCATACTCGCCATAAGCGAGGTTTGCGCCTGACGTGGCGAAACCGGCGCGGTTACCCTTGTTTTGTTTGCGGAATTTAACCCGTTTAGGCATTAGAGGCATCTCTTCTCCTCCTCTGTCCGCCGGTTCTCACCGGCTGGAAATCGTCTTTCTTACAGATCCAGACCTTAATGCCGATCAACCCCGCAGTGGTCATTGCCTCGGCAAAACCATAATCGATATTAGCGCGTAGAGTATGCAGCGGGACCTTGCCCTTTTTGCTCCACTCCACACGGGCAATCTCCGCATTGTTAATACGTCCGGCACAACGAATCTTGATTCCATCCACGCCCATGTCCATCGCGACCTTCTCAGCCCGCTTTATGGCGCGTTTAATTGCAACACGGCGTTCGACCTGCTGGGCGATACTCTCGGCCACCAGCTGAGCGTCCGCATCCGGATCACGCACCTCGTGAATCTCGAGATAAATCTCCTTGCCTGTTTTGAGCGCCAGTTCCTGGCGGATCTTTTCGACATCCTGCCCTTTGCGGCCAATAACCACACCCGGGCGGGCTGTGAAGAGATTTACTCGCACACGATTCGCATATCTTTCGATCAGGATCTTAGTGATCGCTGCACTCTCAAGACGCTTTTTAACCGCATCACGAATCATCGAGTCTTCGGCGAGTAGCTCGCCAAACTGTTTCTTATTGGCGAACCAGCGGCTGCGCCACTGTTTGTTCACTGCAACTCGAAAACCTATCGGATTTACTTTCTGTCCCAACTGTTTGCTCCTTAATTCTTGAAAAGCCGCCGGCCTTTTTACTGACCGTCGGTCAGGACCACCTTGCAATGACAGGTGCGTTTCGCAATCGGACTCGCGCTTCCGCGGGCCCGTGGCCAAAAACGACGCATGGTCGCGCCTTCATCAAACACACTCATTTTAATCTTGAGGGTGTCAACATCGAGGTTATCGTTGTTTTTCGCGTTGGCCACGGCGGATTTGATTGTCTTGCTCAAAAACGTCGCCGCTTTACGCGGACTAAACTCTATTATCTTGAGAGCGTCAGCTACAGGCAGCCCCTGAACCTCACGAGCCAGAGGGCGGCCTTTCTGCGCTGACATTCTACAATTACGGGTAGTGGCAGTCACTTCCATTGTTCAAACTCCCTTACTTACCAGCGCCGCCGTGAGCACGGAAGAGACGTGTCGGCGAAAATTCGCCCAGACGGTGCCCAACCATATTCTCAGTTATAAAAATCGGCACATGTTGTTTACCATTGTGAATGGCAAATGTGTGTCCAACAAAATCCGGCAATATCATCGACCGGCGCGACCAGGTTTTGATCGGCTGTCTTTTGCCAGTCGCATTCATCTTCTCGACTTTATCGAGCAGGCACTTCTCAACGTAAGGGCCTTTTTTGATCGATCTTGACATGCGTTATTTTCTCCCCTTCAGAATAAATTTACCACTGGTCTTCTTGCGGTTGCGCGTCTTGCCGCCCTTGGACAGTTTGCCCCAGGGTGAAACAGGATGCCCGCCGCCAGAGGTGCGTCCCTCACCGCCACCCATCGGGTGGTCAATCGGGTTCATCGCAACACCGCGAACAGTCGGACGAATACCCAGCCAGCGCTTACGCCCGGCTTTGCCAAACTGTACCTTGTTCCAGTCGGCATTGCTGATTGCGCCAATCGTGGCCATACACTTGATGTTCACCAGCCGCATCTCGCCCGAAGGCAGACGCAGAGTGGCGTAATTGCCATCACGCGACATCAATTGACAACTGTTGCCAGCCGAACGCGCCATCTTGCCACCCTGTCCTGGAACCAGCTCCACGTTATGCACTGCCGTGCCCAACGGGATTGAGCCCAGTGCCAGCGCGTTGCCGACCGAAGGCTCAGCCTCAGGCCCGGACATTACCGCATCGTCCACCTTTAACCCAGTCGGAGCCAGAATGTAACGCTTCTCACCGTCAACATACTTCAGCAGTGCCAGATTGGCAGTGCGGTTGGGATCATAGGCGATCGCCTCGACACGAGCGGGAATACCGATCTTGTCACGGCGAAAATCCACAATCCGATAGCGGCGCTTGACTCCACCTCCGCGATGACGCGTGGTAATGCGTCCCTGATTGTTACGGCCGGCGCTGCTTTTCATCGCCACCGTTAAACTGCGCAGAGGTTTTTTCTCTGTCACCTCTTCAAAGGTCTGCGCCACTCTGTGACGTAGCCCCGCGCTTCTTGGTTTAAATGTCTTAAGACCCATGGTTCTCTCCTCCGGCGACGTTATACAGTCTCAATGCGTTCGCCGCTTTTAACTGTCACGATCGCGCGTTTCCAATTCTTGGCACGCACCACGCGACGGTTACGCAGTGTGCGCATCTCGCCCTTGTAATTCTGGGTGTTAACGGAAAGAACATGCACACCAAACTGCTTCTCAACAGCCTGCTTGATCTCAATCTTGTTTGCCTTGGGAGCAACCTCGAGAATGTACTTGTCATCGTACGCAAGCTGCGTACCCTTCTCTGTTATCTGAACCCTGTGAATGATATTCGCATGCTTCATACCGAAACCTCCATGCTGACCATGCGCTCAGTAATGGCCTCAAAGCCAGCCTTGGTCGCAATAATGTTACGGTACAGAAGTAATGCGTAAACACCAACTTCCTCGGCGGTGACAACCTCCACCTTCGGCAGATTGCGCGCAGCCAGCATCAGCTTTTCGTCATACTCATGGACCACAATCAGAACTGAACGCTCAAAACCCATCTTGGTCAGCATGGCTTTCAGTGCTTTAGTCTTCGCCTCCGCCAAATCGAAACGCTCAATCACAGCCACCTGACCGCTATTGATCTTTTCGCTCAGTGCCCGTGAAAACGCCAGCTTGCCAACCTTTTTGTTGATTTTCTGCGAAAAATCACGGGGTTTGGGGCCAAACGCAACACCACCGCCACGCCAGACCGGGCTCTGACGGTAGCCCGCACGAGCCCGTCCAGTTCCCTTCTGCCGCCACGGCCGTTTATTGCTACCGGCCACTTCACCCTTGCTCTTGGTGCAAGCCGTTCCAGCGCGTAGCGCATTCTGCCAAGCCACAACCGTGTCCTTAACCGCCTGGGAGCCTTTATCCAGCACCAGCCGCTCGTCCGCGAAAGTGATCTCGGAGGCAGCGCTACCAGCCGAATCAAATAATTTAATCGTACTCATCTTTTCTCCACCCCGCCTATTTCTTCAGGGCTTTTTTAATAATGACTACGCCACCCATCGGTCCCGGAATGCTTCCGCGAACCAGCAGCAGATTGTCCTTGCCACGAACCTCCACTACCGTCAGGTTGCGCGCTTTGCGATTGACCGCTCCCATGTGGCCAGGCATCTTCTTGCCTTTCTGCACCTCGCCCGGCTGCGTACAGGCACCGATTGAACCCACGCGGCGCTTGGAGTGGCCGCCATGTGTCTGATGTCCGCCCGAAAAACCCCAGCGGCGGAATGGCCCCGAGAAACCCCGTCCCTTGCTTATGCCGGAAACATCGACGTACTTGACATCCTCAAAAATACCAACCGTCACATCCTCACCGAGCTTCGCCTCTTCGCCTTCGGCCAAAGGAAACTCTCGTGTGATTCGACACGGTTTAACAGAAGCTTTTTCAAAGTGCTTCAGCATCGGTTTTGTCATGCGATGCGGCTTCTGCTCCTCAAACCCGAGCTGAACAGCGTTGTAGCCGTCCGTCGCGGTAGTCTTGACCTGGACAACAGGGCATGGACCAACCTCGATTACAGTCACGGGGACTCTCCGACCCTGATCATCAAAGACCTGAGTCATTCCAATTTTTTTTCCAATCAAACCTTCCATCGTGTTCACCGTCCTTAAATTCTAATTGTGATGTCCACGCCAGCCGGCAGATTCAGTTTCTTGAGCTCTTCCACAGTTTTGGCTGTGGGGCCCACAA
>Ga0265294_10008621_pt1 | contig 11863 bp, 8 predicted proteins | sample MunlanPumphouse3_FD_192504 | JGI IMG/M metagenome (GOLD analysis project Ga0265294, IMG submission 192504) | Groundwater microbial communities from a municipal landfill in Southern Ontario, Canada - Pumphouse #3 | ecosystem: Environmental > Aquatic > Deep subsurface > Groundwater | place... | reverse complement strand
ATTCTCCCACAGTTTTTCCTTTCTTGTAATTTTCCGATATCTGCAGATACGGCCCCTTGACGAGCTCATATCTTCCGTTCAACAGTTTCTCGATCTGATCGTTGTAGGTATCGTTATCCGTGCGGAACGTGGACCTGATGTAATTGGAATAGGTCGCCTCGATATTCTTGGTAATCTTGATGGGCTCGAAGATATCGGCCGTTTCATTTTTTGAGATCTTCTCGGTATTTCCAGTAGGGGACATAATGCGCCTATTAGCTTGGAGAGATATAAATTATATAACGTTATGAGTGTTATAACTGTTATATTCAAATTAAACTAAACCGGATATGAATTTTGAAACTGTACATTTCGACATCATATACGAAAAAGAGCAACCTCCATAATGTCATTTCGATTACTATCTGTATCGGTGATAACTGATATATGTTAATGAACTCCATCGACATCTGTTTGTTTGAACCGTTAGCGTTTACGTCGGAGTGAAGAAGATGGTATCTGTTGTACAAAGGATTAAGGAAATAAAACAGCCCACTGGAGGATACATACGGCCTGGTGAATTCAAAATTACACAATTGAATGATAGTGTACAACTTAATCCCAACGAGGGAATTCGCGCTGACATCATTGGAATGGCCGTAGATTACCTGACACGCTTCATGAATGGTTCCGATTTGAAAGATGCATTTTCAATTTCCATAAGAGGGGCTTGCTCAATTAAACAACTGGAAAATGCGATGGAACTGATAGGCAGAATAAAAGGGCTGGACGATGAATCTATCATCAGCGCCTGTACGCTGGTCGGATATGATGATTGCTATAGAAAGGGGTCCACATCCCCTGAGCCAATCGGTAAGATTGATCCGACGGATGGGACGATAAGCAACATACGTACAATGGTTAAGAGGGGCGTTTCCTTCTTTGATAAATACGGGCCAGTCGTTTTGGACGGATTTACCTTCAAAGGGGGGTATACCGAAAAAGTAAATTCCGGCGACGGCGATTTCATAACAAGGGAGACAGTTTGGGATTTTAAGGTTTTGAAAAGAGATCCGACGGAGAATCATACTCTACAGATTCTTATGTATTATCTAATGGGGCTCCGTTCAGAGCATGCTTCCAAATTTGAAAGGCTTGATAATCTGGGTTTTTTAATCCCCGCCTGAACAGAGTCTATATTCTTGAAATCAAAAACATCCCAAAAGAGGTGGTTGAAGAAGTATCTACAAAAGTCATTGGATATTTATAGTGAAAACAATACCATTGACAGGAAGGGCATTTCTCTGAGGCTGACCAATTCTGTTGATTCCTGAGAATTGAATCCCCTCTGAATTCCCCTGGGCATGAACGGAAATGCTTACCACGGTTAATTTCACAACTACGAAATCATCGATTGGTTTCAGGAAATTGGAATCTGGTTTGAAAATATGATATTTTGAGAGGATACATATATTGTAAATCACGTAGTTAAATTGTCAACACTCTCAAACCTACCCGCGGTCCCACCAACGTACTCCGTCGATTGAGACCTCTATTGTTTGTCAACACTCTCAAACCGGTCATACCGAGAGATGCAGCCATTTCCGGATTGAGACCTCTATTGTTTGTCAACACTCTCAAACGCGTGCTATGTCCGAGGGTAGTGCGGATAAGATTGAGACCTCTATTGTTTGTCAACACTCTCAAACGATAGTAGACCCCGACGGAGGGATGGGCAAGATTGAGACCTCTATTGTTTGTCAACACTCTCAAACCAACCCCGACAGCATCTTCTGTTAATCCTGGATTGAGACCTCTATTGTTTGTCAACACTCTCAAACCGGGCGTGACGGGCTATCTGGGGTCCGATAGATTGAGACCTCTATTGTTTGTCAACACTCTCAAACAGTATATCACAGACAACGACCCGGGACTATGATTGAGACCTCTATTGTTTGTCAACACTCTCAAACACGAGCCCCTCGGTGATCATCTCCCGCCTCGATTGAGACCTCTATTGTTTGTCAACACTCTCAAACGACTACTACAGGTCGGACCGCGCGGACCTGGATTGAGACCTCTATTGTTTGTCAACACTCTCAAACCTATCTCGTACGCGTGCGCGTCATGGTCGTGATTGAGACCTCTATTGTTTGTCAACACTCTCAAACGTACATTCGTTGATTAATAGCGGCGCATTTGATTGAGACCTCTATTGTTTGTCAACACTCTCAAACCTCACCGAGTAAGACTTAGCGGGGAATAGTGATTGAGACCTCTATTGTTTGTCAACACTCTCAAACGCATGGTGGGGAGTCCCCGTCTATGCCAAGGATTGAGACCTCTATTGTTTGTCAACACTCTCAAACACGTCCTTGAGGTCCTCGTCCGTCAGGTCGGATTGAGACCTCTATTGTTTGTCAACACTCTCAAACAATAGGATGGGGGACGCTCTTAAGAGCACGGATTGAGACCTCTATTGTTTGTCAACACTCTCAAACATACAGCACGATCTGCACCGAGCCCCTCCAGATTGAGACCTCTATTGTTTGTCAACACTCTCAAACGATGATGCGCTACTGCGTGGATCGCTTCTGGATTGAGACCTCTATTGTTTGTCAACACTCTCAAACTTAAAATCGCGCAAGTTGCTAGTCGGGAAGGATTGAGACCTCTATTGTTTGTCAACACTCTCAAACATAGACTCGGAAGCCTCTCCGGACCCCTCGGATTGAGACCTCTATTGTTTGTCAACACTCTCAAACGGTGGGGACGCGATATATCACGATATTCATGATTGAGACCTCTATTGTTTGTCAACACTCTCAAACGCCGGCCTTGTATACCGTGCCCTTGGCGAGGATTGAGACCTCTATTGTTTGTCAACACTCTCAAACATGTCACCGACAGATGTGTATGCAACAGTGGATTGAGACCTCTATTGTTTGTCAACACTCTCAAACATGGTCCCGTACAAAACCCAGTCGTCACCAGATTGAGACCTCTATTGTTTGTCAACACTCTCAAACAGCTCTCCGTCGATATACAGATCGTAATCTGATTGAGACCTCTATTGTTTGTCAACACTCTCAAACCTATCCCATCACTTACCAACTCGATCCCTGGATTGAGACCTCTATTGTTTGTCAACACTCTCAAACTACCTGCACTGGGATACAAGGACATAATAAGATTGAGACCTCTATTGTTTGTCAACACTCTCAAACCATTGCAGGCTGCCACCAACTCGGGAGTTTGATTGAGACCTCTATTGTTTGTCAACACTCTCAAACTATATGATTAAAAAGCCACTCTCTGCATGGGATTGAGACCTCTATTGTTTGTCAACACTCTCAAACGGCTTTCTGAATTTTCATCGATTACTTGCAGATTGAGACCTCTATTGTTTGTCAACACTCTCAAACTTTGGTTGCTGCAACTCCGGGCTGCTGGCCGATTGAGACCTCTATTGTTTGTCAACACTCTCAAACACGTTCTTGAGGTCCTCGTCGGTCATGTCGGATTGAGACCTCTATTGTTTGTCAACACTCTCAAACTCATTCCTCTCGAATATCACTACCTTGAGGGATTGAGACCTCTATTGTTTGTCAACACTCTCAAACACCCGATCCCTGACGGGCCGAAAAAGACATGATTGAGACCTCTATTGTTTGTCAACACTCTCAAACTCAATGATGGCCGTGATTTTGGTATGCGCGGATTGAGACCTCTATTGTTTGTCAACACTCTCAAACGTGCTGGACCGCCTACTAAACCTACTAAAGGATTGAGACCTCTATTGTTTGTCAACACTCTCAAACCCTCAAAGCTCACCGTAGACCTCGCCAAGGGATTGAGACCTCTATTGTTTGTCAACACTCTCAAACGTGTCGAAGATACGCTGCACTTCATCCACGGATTGAGACCTCTATTGTTTGTCAACACTCTCAAACGCGGCTATCGGAAACAAGAACGCAAAATACGATTGAGACCTCTATTGTTTGTCAACACTCTCAAACTTTTACCACACCGCCTACAATGCGCCTCAAGATTGAGACCTCTATTGTTTGTCAACACTCTCAAACACGACCTCCACATATACACCCGAACGGACGGATTGAGACCTCTATTGTTTGTCAACACTCTCAAACTGACAGCCACGTTTTCAGTCACCCTGGATAGATTGAGACCTCTATTGTTTGTCAACACTCTCAAACCACGCATCCCTCGGCATCCTCAGGCGCGGGGATTGAGACCTCTATTGTTTGTCAACACTCTCAAACGGATTGTTGGACCCAGAAACGGGTACGTCGGATTGAGACCTCTATTGTTTGTCAACACTCTCAAACCGCTCTTTCCACGCTCCGCCAGACTTAAGGGATTGAGACCTCTATTGTTTGTCAACACTCTCAAACTTAGACAAAACTCTAAAACCATATTCGACGGATTGAGACCTCTATTGTTTGTCAACACTCTCAAACATTCCAGTAGTCGGGTTGAGTACATCGAGGGATTGAGACCTCTATTGTTTGTCAACACTCTCAAACGTACAATGGAGATGTATTGTCTAAAAATGAGATTGAGACCTCTATTGTTTGTCAACACTCTCAAACCTCAAATAACTTTCCGATGTATTTTTTGCATATTTCAAACAAAAACTTCTCCTTGAAGATTTCAAAAAGTTATCTGCATTTATGAATTTCGCACAAATCTTCGTCGACGATTGTGATTCTTTCCCTTTCGAGTGGGTACGAGTCGCATCTTTCTATAAAAAATACTTTTTGCTTCTGGTAAGAAATGTAATTGTACAGTGTCGATAAATCTTCAGAATTAAGATATGATTTGATATTTACAAAAATAAAAAGCTTGATTTTTGAATATTTCGTAACGACTGCCAGATAATCACATATAGATTCGAGTAACGATTCACCAGAAATTATGAATTTTGCGCCGAGAGATTTAAAAATATTTGATATGTTGATTTCTTCGGTAACTTTTAAAATATCATCCTGCTCGGCCAGCAGATCGATGACGTAGCTTTCGATACCAGCGAGCATAGCATTAGTTTCAATATAATGGGCTTCGTCTTTCGATTTGTTACTTAAAAGGCCGTAAGCTGTATTGATCACTTCGCGGGAATTGGGATTGAGTGAAAATGGATCGAGCACCAGATCTACTGTCTCGGACATTGTCACCGGTCTATCGGCCTCCGATAATACGAATCCTCCTTCGAAACCGTCGATTTGCAACTTTAAATCTGATATATATTTGGACATCTGCCGAGGATTTTCTACCACCAGGACGTTGATGATCCCGTCTTCGAAGGAAATCGGATACTCCAGCGTGCTGTGTGACAACCTCATAGTACAACCAACCTTTGCTGGGTGTCAACGACTTCTTTCTGCCCTTCCCCGATCAAATACTCAATGCTCTGAAATTGCTTCTCCGTTATTGTCAGAATCTGAACGATTCCGTCGGGTGGCTTGTGCCCGCTCAGATTTTTTATAACAGTATCTGATGCTGTTCCGTTCAAAGTGATTTTTGAATATACCGACTTCTGCATCATCACGAAGCCTTCACCGATCAGATACTTCCTGAACCTGCTATAGTGGATCCTATTTTGCTTTGTGATTACGGGAAGGTCAAAGAAAACCATTACTCTCATGAATCTCATCCTCATAGAACATCATCTTCGAGATATCGTCGGCGTCTATAGAATCGAAAAACGATTTTGTGTAAATTTTAATGGCGTTGATAAGATAGTTGTTGTTATGACCGATCGATACTTTCTTGTTCAAAATATCTATCAGTTTCCTCTTCTCCTCGGGACCTAGTAAATCGCATCCCATGTCTAGCACACATTCATCGACCAGCGGCCTGAATGGCTCCATAAGATCGCTGGCCAAATTGAACGGATTAAACATATTATCATGAAATATCCCTAGTTGAGTCGAATACCCATTTGATGAGATTTCTCTGTTGAACGCAGAAAGTAAAATGGAATATCCATAATTCAGACAAGCGTTAATCACATTGTCGGCATCCCTGGAGAAATCCTTGCCGAAAAGGGCATTAAAGTAGACCTTAGCAGCGTGCCCCTCCCGGTTTGTTGTGTCGTTCACCGTCATCTCCCCGATATACCCGGCAAGCATCGAAGCCGATTCGGAATGACCTCGTTTTAAAAGCAAGTTCATTTGTTTTGTTATTTTATTTCTAACAATCTCGGTCCACTGGAGGCATGTCTTTTCGGGGTTCCACTTTATCTGCTTTCTTAATTTGTCAACGGAATCGTGCGATCCGTAATATGGTGTAAGTTCACCATATGGGTTGCGCCTTTCATCACAGAAAATAATCTTTACCTTTCTTTTCGTCAGCTCACATATCAGAGAAGCAGTCATTGAGATCATCGTGTTCTCAAGTATCAGCACCGCTATCTCTGAAACGTGTACCCGCCTTGTCTCCTCTCCTCTGACGACCATGTAATTTAGCTTTAACTCCAGCTTGCAGTTGCTGGCTATCTCGACTATTCTCCACGTCATATTGTTTTAAGATCCGTTCTGGTCTCAAACAATCCGGAAGGTGATTGGTTGATCATGAAAAACGAGTCAAAGTTGGACAAATCTTTATTAATCGACAATCTCCCAACATTATTCCCTCCACCGATTTCATGAATGTCGGCACCAATAGAATTGCATTGGAAAATCTTGAGTATCTCGCTAAGGACTTCTGCCTGAGTTTCCAAACTCTTTTCCATAAAAGCATAGCGCTTGGACATCAATGTCTTCTGTTGAGTGGAAAGTATGGGTAGACCTTTGTATTTATTGCTCAGCTTCCCAGCAAGAACATCGTATGTCATGATATTCATTTCTGTATTTAGTCTATAGTCTAGTGCCCTCGCTTTATTACGTGTCGCTTTTTGAGCTTCAGTGAAGTTGCTAATCGCCTTGCAGTAATCATAGACCTCATATGAGAGTATCAGTTGTTCTGCACACGCGTACATTATTCGGTTATCTGACCTCCCGGTTATTGTGGCCCTGAATCCGTTGATCTCCATCATGGTGTCCATCTTGATGCATTCGATGCGCACGTCCGGTTCTACAAGGCCGGACGACCTGAAAAATTCATTCAACTCTTCGCGCCCCATCTCTTTGGATGTGTAAAGTACAGGAACGCTTTCCAGAGTCCTTTTGCTTTTTCCTTTATCGCCGTGCTCTACTAGGGCGAAATAGGATCCGCTAATTTTGTTGTATCCGCCGTACCTCTCTATCGGAAGACCTTTGCCTATCGGGTGCTGGCCCTTCCCTTTTTTCAATATGTTGACATCGAAGAACTGCCCGGTGCTCTTATACGGGTTTCGAGTGTATCTGATGTTGTTGCGGCGCATATATTTCGATACCGTGGCCTTTGTTCCGCTTTCCCCGGATATCCAGGCTGTCACGCCGTTACGTCTGACATCATTATCGAACACCCTGTTAAGGTTGTATTTCTCATTTGTGACTATTCTGATGGGATTCTTCGTAAACTTCACATCATAGACGTTTCCTACGACGATGTTCAGATATGCGTCCTTCGCGTGATGATAGTCGTTCACGTTACGCGCTTTGATGTATCCGTTCTCCTGTCTGAATTTGCTTACGTTGCCGCCCTTGACATAAACTATGTCTGAATCCTCACCGAACACCTGTTTCATTACTTCGGCCACCGCTTTAACCGACTGGCTGGTCTCCACCAACTGCCTGGCGATAAAGTCGCTGAGTTCCGAATCCGTCAGCTCACTTTTACGAATAAGCCTGTTGTATTTTTCTTTAGAGATGAGCCCGCATCCGAGCAGATACTTCCAATGCGTCTCCATCCTGTCCTGCCATTCCTGCGGTATCGGATACCTGTCGCTTTTGCTCATGTTGCAGTTTTTGCATACAAGAACCATGTTGTTGTGAACGCTGTCATCGGTCTTTTTCGACTGTGGGAAAATGTGGTCCATGTCGCTGTCGTCGTTGCCCAGGTCGTTAAGGTCAATATTCTTGCCGCAATACATGCACCTCCCCATCTGCGTATAGTACGCGTAAAGCTTCTTACCGCGGAATCTGCTCTCCTCCGTTCCGCCGATCTCGGCCGCCCAGTCGCGCTCCTGGTCCTTGCAGTTTTTATAAAGGCGTATAAGATTCTCTTTTCTGGAATCTGGTTTCTTCTTGATTTCCTGATTTTCGCGCGTCGTCTCGATGAATATCTTCTTCGGAGGGTGCCCAGTTATCATCAGAATCTCACCGACTACCGAAAGCGCCCTCCATATCCCATGTTTTACTGCCGGGGAGCAATAGAGGTCTTCCACCATATCATATGATATGCGCCCAGAGCGCTCATCTCCTTGCTGTGAATTGATCACATCGATCTGTTTGGCATATGTGTAATCCTTGGACAGCAACTCCTGGAGGTTGCGGTTCGTCTGCTCGAGCGCGTTCAGGATATTCAGTGATTGACCGTCGTTCCAATTATGGACTATTCCCGTCAGGAACCTCTCGGAAAGCCTCCCCCATCCCTCATATTTCAGCTTTGACAGCGATTCTATCTCGGGCACCGACAATAATCCAGAATAATCTGACTCCAGTTTTGTCCTGAGCCTCTTGCGTTCATCGCCGAAGACCGCGATACATCGTATGATTTCTTCTACCATCTTTATGTTTTTGGATTTGTCCCCGATTATCTTACGTATCTGCATTTCAGAACGCAGATTCGCCTTCACATCGGCATCTATTCCCTCTATTGCCACATCTTTGATCCCGGTTTTTGCGCTTATGAATTCCCCAAGTGATTTTACTGTGACCTTTTTCGGACGGTCTGTTTCGAAGAGTTCACGTACGATTTCCAATTTGAGCGTAGGATCTATGCGCTCGCCGTTCACTTTGATGTTATTCAGTTCGTTGTAGAGCATATATCTGGAGTAAATGACAGAATGCTTGGGTACAACTTTTTCACCGCGGACGTATGTGCATTCGCCAATCAGCTCGTCTATGAATTTGACAGAGCTTTCCTCAAGATCGATTACTTGTTCAAAGTTCCACGGAGTTATACGTTCCCCGGACTTATGTACGGCCCATGCGCGTTCCGAATCCGGATTCAACGGCCCTACGAAATATGGTATGCGGAAAGAACACATCATCTCAATCTTTTCTTTGACTGACAGACCGGAATCGTCCTTAAGGAGAAGGAACGGATAATGCTTCGAGACGTTGTCTAATATTGCCATAAGCTCCTTTTTATGCAGAATGTTAGGTATGACGCTATTTTCTTTTGATACCTGCTTGGGCATGAACGTCTTATTGGCGATCCGCTCGCCCATGCTCTTTGTAGCTTCGTTCTGACCGAAGTCGAATCCCTCTAATTTTTTTGACAGAAATGCGCAGAAATCGTCCTGATTGCACTTTTTGTTATTCGGATCCTGTAATTTTTTGGTGACTCCTGAATAATAACTATAATTATCTTTGATATCCGACTTGAAAATCTCATTATATAGGCGCATATCTCCATATCTGTCCATGGTATGTTCGCGAACGACCGATTTAAGCATCTTCAGATCGATCCTGTGCTGATTATACTGTTTGATCTTAGCCTCGGATATCGTCCTACTTTCAGAAAGCAGGCCCGAAAGGACGGACCAGTCGAAAATCTGCTTCATGAGATCCAAAAGTTGCATCTTCTCCGGGCCCAGAGTGTTTTCAAGCTCCTGGCGACCGTCCTCGAACGACGTTCCCTTGAACGAGACTTTGGTTTCCTTGAGCTCTTCATCTTGGAAAAGCTTGTCCATGGATGACGTGCCTCCTGCCAGAAGTATAGCTACTGCCTTTTGGTCTGTAGATTCAGCAGATAGAAGCCTCTGCAAAGTGCGGCCTTTATCTGTCACTCCAAGAGATTTATTCAGCAGAATTCTTTTTATTTCGTCGATATTCTCTTCCACCGAAATATCTATCCCGAATTCGTCTGTCAGATATGCTTGGAATTCATTGAAAATCGTGTTAAATTCCGGCATTTCTGAGTTGTCGGAGAGGCCGTCAAATAGAAAGTGGCCACGATATTTGATGATGTGATGTACTGCCAGGTAAACCAATCTTATATCGGGCTTTAAATCGGACGTCATTAAGTCTTGGCGGAGGTGATATATTGTGGGATATTTTTTGTCCGTGTTCAGATCCTGAAGGCAGATCCCGCCGGACATGGTTCCTTTACCTTCATAGCTCCGGTCTTCTGGCTGCAGACGGCTGCTGTCCAGCTTATCATAAAATCCTGGGTCTACGGCATTTATCTCATCCCTGAAAAGATCTCTGAGAAGAGAGATCCTCTGTTTCCGTCTCTGAAGCCTGCGACGGGAGATTCTGAATAAACGCCGTTTTTCAGCAGTCCCTCCGCTCTTGAAGAGATGGATCCCCCACATCGCTTTTCGATTGAAATCCAGAATGTTGTATTCCGGATCCGTCACTGCCCAACCGACAGAATCTGTTCCGATGTCCAGTCCGAGATAATAATCGCCAAAAACCTTTTTCATTGTCAAACTCCCCATAAATTTTTAATCTATGACTGTTATATTCCCCCGTCAACACGAGTTCAAATAAGGCATAGCCGAATCCGTCCCTCGGGACTCCGCACTTGGCGGGACATCTTGTGTTCAGTTGCTGACAAAATTAACAGCGCTTGTCCTATTTTAAACGTTTTCATTTTTCTCACATGTTGACCGTGGGAATTATTGTCGCTGAAGGGGTGATGTTGCCCTAGTTCTATTGAAAAAATCGTGCAATGAGCTGTAAATGGACCACGCTGATCGACATCCTTACTTCAAAGCATCTTTTTCATCAGAAATCGATGGCTTCCGAAACATATCCTCATATAGCGCTGCATTCCCCAAGGCATCCCGTTCGCATGCGCAAGGACCGCATATCATATGTTGTCCCGACGAGGAGGATGGCCGAAAAGATGACCGGTCCCTGCTCTGTTGCATGATGATTGCATCGTTAAAGGACCAGTTCAGTCCTCCCGAGATATTTTTTTGCATACTCCAATATCTCATCGATGTCAGGGATCATTTTTTCGTATTTCTCCACGACCGGTTCGGGAATGTCTAATCTGTTCATCTTCATCATCCATTTCCTCGCAAGATTGGATGCTTCTGTCATTGAGTACAGGAGCTCGAACATATCATCATCGAAATCTCCTCTCATGATGTCATTACGCTTTCCTTGTGTTTCGTTTATGAGCTTGTCCATCAGGTCGAATTCGCGCCTGATGTTTTCAACTCCCTTCTCGAATGCCGTTCTTGCTGTATCTAGCATCATTCCCCTTCCTACAAGGTTCAGCCTCTTTTCGCATGCCGCCGGCCTACGTCCGGTCCCGCATTGTCTCGAGTCCTCTTGCATTTATGATACGCCATTTCCTCGATATTAAAGATATAACGTTATACGTGTTATAGCTGTTATAATTTGAAATGAAATTACTAATAACGTAAATGTTAACGGAATGAAGTCCTCCCGACAAAAAAGATGTGTCTGTATCCTGGTTGCGGCATTCCGGACCGTCCGTTACGAGTTATCTGCGAATCTACCGAACTTTGAATGAAGACATAGCGCCTCGGTGATCTTCTGGTTGGTTTTCAAGTTATATGTCCGCGCCCTCGATCCGTCGGTCGCTTGGGCCTCCGCGGGGGTGGGAACGTTCGCATACATGGAAGCGGGGGGCCGTTCTTCATTGGCTCCGCATGATCAGTGGAATATCCTCTTGAAGCACGCCGGGACCTGGTGGCAGAGGTCCTGGCCGCAGAAAACCCTCGTGATGCCTTTGGCCGCAGAACCGATTTCTTCCTCCCAGTGAGGGTGGTCCATGACCGAGTAGATGATTATGC
>Ga0265294_10008620_pt1 | contig 11863 bp, 15 predicted proteins | sample MunlanPumphouse3_FD_192504 | JGI IMG/M metagenome (GOLD analysis project Ga0265294, IMG submission 192504) | Groundwater microbial communities from a municipal landfill in Southern Ontario, Canada - Pumphouse #3 | ecosystem: Environmental > Aquatic > Deep subsurface > Groundwater | place... | reverse complement strand
AGGTTTGCGGCGGTTATTCTGCTTGATATATCTGCAATATCATCATCTAAACCGTTGTAGTCAATGAACTTCATATAGGCATCGGTAAAATCCAATCCGATCATGCGTGCGGGCATTTTCTTTACAATACCCCATATTACACCGATGTGCTATATTGGTATAAATTAGGGAGGAGGAGGCGACCCGTGAGAACAAAAGTAGCGCCTCAGGCGGTTGAATTAACAATAACGGAGGAAATTGCACAGCTGGAGCGTGATTGCAAATGAGGATTAGAGAAGCTTCCGTTACGGATGCACCGGCGATTGCCAAAGTGACGGTTGACACCTGGAAAACAGCTTACCGTAGGATTATCAATGACAACTACCTCAACAATTTATCTTATGAAGAACGGGAAAAGGGCTGGAAGCAATTCCCCTTTGACGATTGTTTCGTTTATGTAGCTGTAGACGAAGCGCAAAAAATTTTAGGGTTTGCGGCCGCCGGTCCCGAAAGGGAAGGAAACCTTGCTTATCAGGGCGAACTATATGCCATTTACGTATGTCAGGAAGATCAAAATAAAGGCACCGGGAGTGCCCTTTTCTTGACGGTTTTGCAAAAAAAATGGCGGAAGCCAGTATCAATTCTCTATTGCTTTGGGTTCTGGCAGACAGTCCCTACCGGAGGTTCTACGAGAAGCATGGCGGACAACCCTTGGGCTCCAAACTTCTTGAAATGGAAGGGTTCATCAATAAAATAACCGCATATGGATGGGCAGATATTAGGGTTGTACTTTAAATCCCGCCGTTTTCCCCGGAACGTGAGTCGAGGGGGGTTCTTTGAATACACCAGCAGGAATAAGGAACGCTTCGCCTTCTTAATCCAGGGTTATATCATATCTGATAATGTGAGTGTGTGGGAGGAGTTATGGTAACCCAACATATGGAAAGGAGAAGTCTTGGATGCCTGATTCCATTATGATCTGTCTTCTGAAACCTGGTGAAGAACAAACGGCCAGCGAACTAATTGATACGGTCTTCGATGAATTTATCGCAGCTGATTACACCTCCGCAGGTAAAGCTGCATCTCCTTTTTTTGGTGTATTATTGCCATTTACACAAAGCTAAATACGTTCTCATTTAAAGGGTCAATAGTAGAGTAAACTTGGCTCCCTGTCCTTCCGTGGAGGTGACTATTATCCCTCCACCCTGTTCCTCAATGATCTTTCTGCATAAATATAACCCGATCCCTGAACCTTCGGCCTTTTTGATAATGTCTGCTTCTCCCCGGAAAAAGCGGTTAAAAACCTTGTCAATCTCGTGAGCAGGTATGCCTATGCCATCATCTTCGAAATCTATCTTTAGGTAAGTTTCCAGCCTTTCCACGCTGATATTTATCTGTCCCTTCTCAGGCAGGTATTTTATAGAATTTTCCAGTAAATTAACCATAGCTTCCCGGCTCCATTTGGGATCATGCAATACCCGGATGCTGGGCAGATTCTGGACATTGATCGCTATATTTTTTTCTAAAGCCCGTACATAAACCTCATTAACTGCTTCCATTATCGTCTGCTTAATGTCGCCTGGTTCCATTCTAAGTTCTACCATGCCGGTTTCCATCCGGGATATTTTGATTAGAGCGGCGGCCAGCCATTCCAGTTTATCTACCTGCTCCTTAATTTTGACTAAAAACTCTCTTTCTTCCTCTTCACTCAAGCCGCCCTCTATTAAAAGGGCATTAAATACCTTGATGGAAGCCAGGGGAGTTTTTATTTGATGGGAAATATCTGTGACCAACGACTGCAGGCCTTCTTTTTCCCGGCTCATGCTTTCCAGGCCCAGTTGCAGTCTTCTTGACATCTGGTACGATTGCGCTTCTAACCTGGATAGTATGCCTTCTTCATTACTATTGGAAATTGCAGCTGGATCTCCGTCCATTATCCTGTCAATACTTGCGGAAAGTTGCTCCAGTTTTGTTATTGTATATTTCCATAATCCCAAGAAAACAGCCAGACTTATTATGATTATTGATAGTGCTACTGCGGTACTCCTTATAATAACAGCCTGGTAAACATCGGGGGGCAGTTCTGTTCCGTATAGAGGAAGCGTTTTAATCCAACTGCAATCATTCCACACCATGAGCAACAGTATCAAACCCAAACCCACCAGTAGAATAGACAACTGCTTTTTTATCAGCGGTTCCTTTTTAAGAATCATTGGCAGCTGCACCTTTCAGCCCAAATATAGCCAGCGCCCCGAATTGTTTTTATATATTGAGGGGTGGAAGGGTCATCTTCAATCTTTTCCCGCAGTCTGCGAATATGTACCGGGAGGGTATTCTCATCTATAAAATCCCCTTCGATATCCCACAATTCACTAAGAAACTGTTCCTTGCTGATTATCTGCTGGGGATTATTAATGAAATACTGGAAAAGTTTCATTTCCGTCCTGGTCAAGGCTATTTCATTGCCTCTTTTAATGACTTTCATCGTACTACGATAAAAAACAATTTCTTTTGATACCAACTGCTCATACATGGTAACGGCTTTGCCCCTTCTTAAAACCGCATTTATCTTGGATATTAAGACCAGGAGGCTAAACGGTTTGCTAATATAATCGTCTGCCCCCAGGTCATAACCCATAATCACATCGACTTCCTGGTCACACGCGGTGAGAAAGATAATCAAAACATTACTGGTTTTTCTAAGCTCTTGGCAAAATTGAAAGCCGTCTCCGTCAGGCAAGCCCACATCCAACAATATTAGATCGACAGGGCAGGCAGCCAACGCATGGCTTGCTTCCTTAAGAGAAGTGGAGGTAATCACCTGATATCCCTCTTTCTTCAGCTTAAAGCTGATGCCCCGGCTTAAAGACTCATCATCTTCGATTAACAGTATATTGACTAAATCATGCAAAACCCTCACCACCCTGAATCTGATTTTTCAGTATGCTTCATGCATGCAATAAGCCGATTAGAAAGCATATATATATTCATTATAATCCATATTAGTCAATAATTTGGCACCTCGGCTTAATATACAGAAAATATCTACGCGGCAAGTTAACCCCTGCCGCGTTAAAACATAATTAATTATTCAACCGCCCGGATGGCTTCGGTGATTTCTATTTTATTGACCTGCCGGACCGGGCCCAGGGCGGCTATATATCCGATAGCCAGGTTTATCAATATAATGAGCAAAAAGGATTTCCACTCGATAAAGAATTTCTTGTACATAAGCGGGTGATAGCAAAAATAAGCGTAATATAAAAAATTACCCAGTTCAATAATCAGGGCCAACCCACAGGAGAACGCCGCTGCCATAGCCCCATACATCAGCCCTTCAAAATGAATCATATGCGTAAATTGCCTTCTGGTCATACCTACCGCTTTCATGATACCATGTTCTCGCAAGCGGGAGAGGAGATTATAATTTATATTGTTATATATACTCAAACCACCGATAATGATTAAGATTGCAGCAATGGCCCCCAGGAGGAGCATATACTGTTTCCCCGATTCTTCATATTCCTTGAGGAACTGTACTCTGTCAGACAACGAAGTACCGGGAATGAGTTCCGCGGTCTCCTGTGCTTTGGCTCTCAACAATTGATAGTCAGCTTGGCTGTAATCATCCTTCATGTCAACATTAATGATCCGGTAGGTATTTATGCTCGTAAGTTCTCGAAACGCCTTATTCGATATCAGCATATAGGGCGCATAGGAACTACCTAATAAATAATCATCAGATGCCGGCAGATCTCTAATTATCCCAGCCACGGTGAACTCTTGATCCACATACAGGTTTTGATATTTTTTATACTGAAAAATCAGGGTCCAGTTCAACAGGGATTTTTCGTAACCCTGGCGGGGAAAAGTCATCTTAATTGTGTCTCCCACCTGTATATTCAGTGCCTGTTTATATTTCTCCTGGCCGGTTTTATCTTCGAAAGAGCCTTCACTATTAACCTCCGGGATATAGAGTATGGCCAGCGGTTTTTCGCTCCCCGCCCCTGCAGCCAGTTTCTCTTGCGGCAGGATTTTACCGAGTGCATTCCACTCCGGATCTGACAAACCCAGAACGGTGTTTCTAATCACCAGTTCATCCTCATGGTCACCTGCAAAAGCAAAGGAACGCTTATCTTCAGGCCGGTCTGAAATAACCGCAGTTTTTTCACCCTCATATTCGGCTTCCCTCTTATTCATATAGGTAATATAGTTCACTCCATAATTGCCATTTAACTGTTTTTTATTCAGTTTAAGGCGTGCATACAGCACCTGTTGGGCAGATACCCCCTGTACCTGGGGCAGTTGTCTAAGCCCGGCCAATTGCTCCTCGGTATAACCGACTTTCATCGGTGCAGTGTTGTTTACATTCAGCTTGAATTCATTCTCCTTCTGCTTACCCATAATACTAGCATGGTAATCCCGGTCTCGATCAAATAATTCTATTCTGAAGGTCTGCACCATAAACAGGGTACAGCCGATGGACATGGCCAGCACCGTAAATATGACGGCCTTTTTATTTCTGCGCAAATTCTTCAGGGAGATTTTCTTAGGGATACCCAGCCAGCTTTCGAGCCAGCTTTCTTTTTCACTCAGCTTGAATTTTTCATCCTGACTGCTTTTATTTATCGCGGCAATGGGGGATATTTTGTTGACCATTAGTGCCGCCCGCAGCCCGGCGGCCAGGATTGCTCCCAGGGATACCAGAATAGACAGTTTTATCGCAAAAGCTGAAATCACAATAATATCCAGCCGCATATTGGGTAATGTCTCTATGGCACCGGCAAACAGGTTGGTAGTTGTTCCTCTAAACAGTTGTATGAAAGCAGTTCCAGATAAGATCCCCAGCACGACTCCCACAACATATATAATGGCTATCTCCCATATTATAATGTAGATGATCTGTTTGGAGCTGGCGCCTATGGCTCGCATTATACCGTAGTCCTGGACTCTCTTTAACACTGAAATACCATATATGCTGTAGATCACCATTCCACCTACCAGCATGAGCATCAAGGCGATTTCCATCAGATTCCAATCAACCGTGTTTAGCTGCCCCAAAGCTGACAGAAGCCACTTATTAGGCACTACATACCCACTATCTGGATTTGGATTTAGTCCCAGATCTGCCCCGAGTTGTTTAATTTCTTCATTGATTTTTACGCCCTCCTTGAATTCGACCAGAGCGATGAGACGGTTTTCGTTGCCGGTCAGGTTTTCATTATTTAAGGCTATAAAGGCCTCCAGTTGACCAGTGGATTTTTCATCCAGTCGATCCTTAATAATACCTGCCAGTGTAAAATCGCGCGTGATGCCTCTTTCCCGCAACGGTATTTTCAGGCTTTGTCCCAGTTGCTGCGGCAGCCGTAACTGGTCAAGAACCCAGCCTTCCACCGCTATTTCCCCGGCCTGGGCAGGAAATCTTCCGCTTTGCATTTGCGTATTTTCCATATATAATATGTCAGCATCTGCGGCCAGCAGATTTACGCTCAACCCGTTAGGGCTATTCCAGGCATCGTAGTAGCCTAAGGTTGCCACTTGCTTCACATGAGGGTTAGTCTTAATATTTTTTATCTTAGCAGCATTAATTTCGCGATAAATCACATGTTGTGCTCCATCATGCGCCTTACATTGCCTGATTTCGACGTTGCGAGAACTCTCGTTCAAGGAACCGATGGTGACAATAAAAAAAACACTTAAGGCAATGCTTAAAACCAAGGCTATGGACCGCTGGGGATATTTGACTATGTATGACCTGGCTATTCTGATATAGGTTCGCAATACTATCCCTCCCGACTTGGAAATTTTCCATCCTCGATCCGAACTCTGCGATCAGCCATCTGAGCCAGGACCTCATTGTGCGTTATCATGACTAAAGTTTGGTGATACTTCTTCGCCGACTGTTTTAAGAGGCTTACTACTCCCAGGCTGGTTTTGGAGTCAAGATTCCCGGTAGGTTCATCCGCCAATATTATTGAGGGCCGGGTAGCCAGCGCGCGGGCAATTGCCACCCGCTGCTGCTGTCCGCCGGATAGTTGATTGGGGAAAGACTTTTCCTTATCGGCTATGTGCAGGGTTGCCATTAATTCCATTATGAAATCTTTATTCACTGCTTTTGCATCCAACTCGATAGGCAAGGTTATGTTTTCCCAGACGTTTAAAATGGGGATCAGGTTATAGGATTGAAACACAAAGCCCACTCTTCTTCTCCGGTAAATAGCCAGGTTCTCATCATTCATGGCGTAGATATCCTGGTTATCGAGCAAAATCTGGCCTGAACTGGGCCTATCCAGTCCCCCCATCATGTGCAGCAGGGTAGTTTTTCCTGAACCGGAGCTTCCGACGATAGTAACAAACTCACCTTCTTCTACGGAAAAATCTATACCGTCGACTGCCTTTACCAGGTTATTCCCATTACCGTAGTATTTCTTCAATGCTTTCGTTTCCAGTACAATCATCCCACACTCCTCCTCTGACTTTAAGCATAACACTTGCACCTTACAATGGGCTTAATGCTTCCTTACAGTTTTGTAAGAAAGATTGATGAGAGTCTTAAGGTTGGGCTACTGGAGAAAGCAATAATACCCTGGTTTCCGTATTGGCCGACGTAGATACGCGGTATATACTATGAATTAAGAGGTGATTTGCATATATACCACTATCCAAAAGTGGGGAAACAGCCAGGCGGTAAGACTTCCCAAGGACGGGTAATGAGGTGTGGTAATGGGAAGGAGACATTAATATACCATTAGTGAAAATCGAAATATTACAGGGGAAAAACAGCGAGTATAAAAAAGCTCTTATGGACGGAATCCATAACGCGCTGGTTGAAGCACTCAAAATTCCAGATTATGACCGCAATCAGCGCTTGTATGAACTTGAGGCTGAAAATTTTGAGTATATCGATACCCGGACCAATTGCTGTACGATTATAGAAATTACCATGTTCGAGGGCCGCACCCGGGCCGCCAAAGCAGAACTCTATGCAGCTATCTGCCGCAATCTGGAGGCTAACCCCGGTATACCGGTAACTGATGTTACCATCGTAATAAATGAAGTACCTCTGCACAACTGGGGTATAAGAGGCGGAAAGCCCGCTGATGAAGTGGACCTGGGTTTTGCAGTGAAGGTTTAACCCTTGGACACAAGAGCCTTGCTGTCTTTCTGCACATTCCGCACAATGACAGCTGGGACAGGGTAATGGTAATGTTAGTTTTCGGTTTCGCGTGGGCATCCTCTTTACAATACACTAAACAATTAACCACCAATGTGCTATATTGGTATAAATTAGGGGGGGCAAAACATATGACACGCAAAATTGAAGGAGATCATATATACCTGGCGCCCATTCGCCACGAAGACAGTGAAATCTATGCCCGCTGGCTGAATGAGGCTGAAACCAGCATCTTCCTGGCGGTATTCCCTCAGATTATAACCCCGCAGAGCAGCCGGGACTACTTCGCACAGGCTACAGCCCGGGGTGACCATCTCTTTGGCATTACCCTGCGTAAAAATGATACTCTAATTGGCAGTAGTGGTCTGCTGAATATTGATTTTATTAACCGCAAGGCAGAAATCGGTCTCTACATCGGCGCTCAAGATTGCCTGAACCAGGGCTATGGAAGCGAATCTGTGATGTTGCTGCTGGACTATGGATTTCAGGTTCTGAATCTCAATAGCATTCATCTGATTCCGTTCTCCTTTAATCCTCGTGCCATCCGCTGTTATGAAAAGTGCGGATTTAAAATAGCCGGCCGTTTGCGGGAAACCTGTATCATAAATGGTAAGAAATATGACCAGATTTACATGGATATTCTGGCCAGTGAATTTCCCGGATACCGGTTAAAACAAAAGATAAAATCATTGCTGCCGGAATAATTGCCCGGCAATGGAGGCCAACCGATTTTTTAACTGTTGGTGAGGAAGCAAACCAACTGGGAAAGGGGGTATATTATATGCCGGTAATAACTGTGGATATTGGACAGATGCCGCATTTAAGTATCTATACAGCCTCTTGCCTCAAGACCCTGCTCCTAAAGATATTGCCGCCAATATTACTTCAACTTCAGTTTTGTGGTAGATAATATTGTCAACCGCAATAAGTGTTATAAGTCCTCAGAGCATTTCAGCGAGTTAAGAGAAGAATGCGTGCGGAATAATATGGTAAGGCTTCTCAAACATTTTCCCTCTGGTAAGTATTATGGGCAATGGGGTCTGGAACACACTTATTTGAGCGACCATGGCGGTCAATTTTCACTGCATGATTGTCTGGCCACATTCTTGAACAAGAAGTATGAACCAACTAAAGGCAAGGTAATCTCTATTGCCTATTTTTATTCTAATTGTCAGCAAATGACTTGGGGAAAGAACTACGGTCCTTAATTTTCATTTAAGTTTACAGAACGGAATTTTATACGAGGAGTAAATCTATGATTAAAAGATTATTAATCATTATAATCACGATAATAGCAGCTGCTGTAATTGTCTTTTGGCTATTTTTTATGCCGGGTAGATGTCCCAAAGAATGGGGAATTCAACCACGAACTATGCCTGAATTAATTACCGATAAAGAATTAGCAAAGCATAAATCGCAGCTCGAAAGAATATGGGGGTTTTGTGATCAGGATTTATCTACAAAAGATATGTCTCAAGTTTCTTTAGAATGTATTTCATCCATATCCTTTGACCAAAGTACAAAATGGCCCAATGAAAACAAACTGCCAAAGGGTTTTAATCCTGATTTATGGCTTCGAGTGGGAAAATATCCGGGACTTAGCTTAAACAAAATCCATGAAAAAGGGATTACAGGCAAAGGAGTTTCCGTAGCTGTTATTGACAAACCTGGCAGCGTTCATCATAAACAGCTTTGGGAATAACTATTCTACCGGGATATAACTTGACTAATAGATTTTCATGTCCAACCCATAAAAAAGCAGATATGCAGTCGCTATCGAAAAAGAGCGAATCAGTCAATTATGGCAAAACTTTTGAGGTTACATATGTGACATGGGGACGGGTGGATCCTTTATTACAGAGCCTAAAACGCAGAAAGGTCCACTAAAATACATATAGCTACTGTATATTTGTTGAAATTTCTTCTTAAGCGCGTATAATAAAGATATAGAGCAGTTATGAAAGGAGGCGCAGCCATGAAAGCTCGAAATGACGTGCAGGTGACAATGCGTATAGACAGAAACGTCAAGGAAGCAGCCGAGCAGCTTTTCAGCCGGCTTGGCCTGAGCATGACAACCGCAGTCGGTTTGTTCCTGCGTAAAGCGGTCAGCGAAGATGCTATTCCCTTCGTCGTAAGTGCCAAAAAGTCTGGAATCAATGGATATTCAGCCAGGCAGATAGAAGAATTGTTCGGTGTGGCCGTAGACGATGCAATCGCGAAAAAGAAACAGAATGGTTCTCCTGTTGCCCGGTATGATGAGGAAAATAAAAAGGCGTATTTAGAGTATGCTGACGGAAGACGGGAATATGTCAATGACTGATATGAATAAAAAACCTGCTGTGTTGGTCTTTGCAGGCCCGAATGGTGTCGGCAAAACAACAATCGCCCACCATTTCCCCGTATCAGGAACCTATGTAAATGCGGATGACATCAAAAGGGAGTATAACCTTACGGATCTTGAAGCCGCGCAGCAGGCTGAAGCTCTTCGCAATAAACTTCTGGATACAGGGGAGGATTTTACATTTGAAACGGTCCTTTCGACTGAGCGTAACCTACTGCTGATGCAGAAGGCGAAAGCACTTGGATATGAAGTGCGGTGTGTTTATGTACTGACTATTGATGTAAATATCAATATAGCCAGGGTGAAGGAGCGGCATGCTTCCGGAGGACATGATGTGCCGGAGGATAAAATCCGTTCAAGATATCGCAAAGCATTGGGACTAATACCAGAAGTCGCTGCTGTTTGCGACATCTTCTTTCTGTACGACAATTCAGTCAGGCCTACTTTGATTTTTAGCAAAGAATATGAGGAATCAAGGATTTTCCCAAACAACCGGTGGCCAGAGGCAGAACTCAAAAAACTGTTTGGAATGTAACAGGGGGTAACGAGGGGCGGTTTTTTCCTTGCCCCCTTGTCACACTTCCTTACTACTAAAAAAGCGACGGCCGGAATAAAATCTATTCCGAACCGCCGCTTTTTTAATGGGCTGGGCCGCTGCTGACCGGCAGCCTTATTTTATTGCTGATGGTTATTACTTTGCGATTCTTTCTATAAAGCTTTGAAGGATTGCAGCCACCTGACAACGCTGAACATTGTCGGCAGGCATCAATTGACTTCCGCTGCCTTGAATTAATCCCTCAGCATTTGCCCAGGACATAGCATCCTTTGCCCATGGGGAGATAGACTCTCCATCTGCAAATTTAGAAAGGTCAGCTTTCATGGACACATCATAGCCTTTGTACTGAGCATAATTCATCAGGATTAAAGCTTTTTGAAGGCCTTGTTCATTACAATTATTTTATTATTTATCATCATAATGTCCCCTGCATTGGGATATTTCAATTATATTACCTTGTATTCGATATACAAGACGATTTTTATCATCGATTCTGCGTGACCACCATCCAGATAGATTACCCTTAAGTGCTTCAGGTTTCCCTGTTCCTTCATTGTTATTACGATCAATATCTTGAATGAGTTGATTTATGCGTTTTATTGTTTTTTTATCTTGCTTTTGCCAATAGATATAATCACTCCATGCTATTTCTGTAAAATTTATCTTCATTGCTCCATTGCCTTCAATTCTTCGATTGATTTAGAAACAAATTTACCTTCATCAGCTTCTTTGATAGATTCTTTAAGAGTTCTCATATTAGATTCGCTATAAAATGGATCAACATGTGTTGTTATTTCAAAAGGTATACCTCCTTGGCGAATACTTTGACGTATAAAAATATTAAAAGCTGTTGACATATTTAAACCTAATTCATTAAATAATATCTCTGCCTTTTCTTTTAAATTATCATCAATCCGAATATTTATTTGAGCCATATTAATCACTCCTTTTAAATACATTGTATATCATTTGATATACAATGTCAATATCCAGATTAGATAGCATCAATTTACTGCAAGGGACGTACTGACGAGACATAATACACATTTAAGGGAAAAGCGGGGGCTAACCATATAAGCATCACTGGCAGTGAATTGTCCAAACTGCAATTTACTGACAACACCCATATTAGTCAAAGCGGCCCATCTTTTATCGTCATAATGGCACCGCTTATGTTTACCACTTCTGGAATGCTTTAGCTCTGTCAATTCCGAGGTATTGAAAACCGTCCCTCCTTATACAGACCCTAGCTCCTTTTCCATGAGATCCATAAATGCCTCCACCTCTTCCTTTCTATGCCCCGGCTCGCCGAAACTGCATTGCAAGGTCATGGTTCTGTTAAAAGTAGTGACCCCAAGCATAAAAGCAGGTGGAATCACCACCGGGGTAAGCATATACGCATCGGTGGCCCGGCTCTGACCAAACTCCAAAGCCCGAATAACCCCCACATTGGATAAAAGAGGGTTGGTCTTACCAGTTTCAGCCGCCATCTGCACGATAGCCTGAAGTTGCCCCAGGAATACAGAGTAATCTGCCGTTCCCCATGCTTCCAAGCCGATAGCATCAACAGTCTCGGCCCGGTTTTGTTTTAGTTCTTCCAGAGCCTCGGAGGCCCTTTTCAGGGTTTCAGGGAAAGACTCCTCTTCCAGCCTGCTGATCCGGGGATTAATACCTACCACCAGGTTGCTTATGGCTTGATCGGCGTGTTCAGCAAAAGCATGTCGCAAATCGACGCTTACCGTGATCCCCATTTTCTCTCCCAGGGGAGGGTTAAGCATTGCAAACATGCTCCTGAACATGGCCGTAAGGAGAA
>Ga0265294_10008619_pt1 | contig 11863 bp, 7 predicted proteins | sample MunlanPumphouse3_FD_192504 | JGI IMG/M metagenome (GOLD analysis project Ga0265294, IMG submission 192504) | Groundwater microbial communities from a municipal landfill in Southern Ontario, Canada - Pumphouse #3 | ecosystem: Environmental > Aquatic > Deep subsurface > Groundwater | place... | reverse complement strand
GGCAGTATCACTGATAGTGATATTGCTTTGGATCAGAGTTGGAATAAGAGTGTCCGACGACCGGAAAAGAAAATTTGTTGGCGTTGCTTTTGCTATATTTATTATAGCAGTACGTTCTGCAAGATACATCATGGATATCGTTTATGACAGGTTTGACATTTTCGATGTCCTTTCACTGCACATTTGCCATATAGACCTGATACTTCTGGCCGTGTGTCTGATAAAACCGAATCGCTTTCTGTTCTCATTCAATTTCCTTATAGGGATGCCGATGGGGCTTGCTGTGGCTCTGTTTCCGGGAAATACTCACCCTGCGCCGGGGTTGTTACGGGCAATATTTTTCATAGGCAGCCATATGATGCTTGCAGGAGGAGCTGTTTATCTTGCAGTTGTCGAGAAACTAAAGATAAAACTGAAATATCTTCTTATCCTTTCAGCAGGTGGTATTGCCGGGACAGGTATCATCTATGTGGTTAATAAATTTGTCGGTACAAATTACTTATATCTGATGGGAGCACCTGAAGGTACAGTTATTGAAAAGATGGAAACAACTTTCGGTTATCCGGGATACGTCTTTCTTATGATCGTGATCGCGCTGGCCTTTATGTTCCTTCTGTATTTTCTTTCCCGTGCAATATCACGGAAATCATCCGGTTCAAATGATGTTGCCTGATATAACGGCAGGAGGTACAGCCAGAGTAGCGACAAGTCCTGTAATGGTAAGGAGTATAAAATAAACCAGGATCATGTTGACGAAAAGCCTTTCTGTTGATTGTCCGGACAGTGCTTTAAGTGATATAAAGTGAGAAAGGACCATCGCGATCAGACCTACGGATAAGGTCATAAAAAATGAAATCAGGGTCACTCTTCCTACAGATGCTATCAGAACGAAAAGAGACATGTAGAATGCAGGCAGTGAGAGTGCAGACAAGAATTTCATAAATGTATATCTTACTTTCAGTATGAATCTGAAGGTAAGCATTGTAAGAACATTAAGCAGAAGTATCGCTGCAGTGCCGAACAGTATCCCTTCTCCGAAAGATCTGATTCCTGAGGGACCCAGACGCAATACTCCCAAAGCGAAAGAGAGAACAAACATTACAGTATATGCAATACTTACAGATCTGTCGTTGTTTCTGATAAAAGCTTCAGCTGCTGTAACGGGTCTCATGAAGGAGTGGAATAAAGAAATGCCTATCTTAGTCAGGAAACTGTCTGTAGGGTTGAATCCGCGTGAGGTTATGAGACGAAAAAAGGACTCCCTGAAATTTCTGCGTTGCCCTGCGGTCCTGCGATATGTTTTCTCCTTCTCTTTCTTCTTCTCTTTCGATTTTACTTTCTTTGTTCGGTGTTCTGACGAAGATGAGTTCGATGAAGCAGTGCTCCTGCATGAACACTTTTCTCCATTTGTGAGTTCTCTGCCGCAATATATGCAGACTCTTGCCAAAATCGTTTCCTCCCCTGATGTTTATCGTTATCATTCTAACACCGGCCGGATGATCAATCAGGCTGAAAGCAGGTACCAACTTGTTAAATAAGTGTAAACAGTACTTGTTATATGGTGTGATATAATTATCGTGCAAAAATCAAACAGAATCAGGAGTTGCATATGATAAAAACAAAGTTCTCCTACAGGCGTGGTTTCAGTCTGAGAATGCTTTCCTTTATCATAACAGATATGATCTTCGTCGTGGCATCCGTTGTTATCTCAGGATACATTTTTAAGTCTGTAGAAAGAGGGGCAGAACTCGAGTACTCAAGGTTTTTCGACAGACTATTTGATTATATCCCTCAGGGTATCGCTTTTCTTATGATAGTAGTAGCACTGAACTACTTGTTTGGACTGTACTCAAGTTTATGGAAGTACGCAGGTGTTACTGAAATAATAACACTCCTGCTCGTGCTGATACTGGAGTTTTCGATTTTATTCTTTCTGACCGAACTGTTTGATGTAAGTATACCGTTCTTTACTTTTCCGATGAGCATACTCCTTTGTTTCCTTGCAATGACTTTTTCGCGGATGTGGTACAGAGTCGTGATAAGATCAAAACAGATATTTTATCCCTCGGGACCTGCAGGGAAAGAACATAAAAGAGTCATGGTAGTTGGTGTCGGTGATGCGGGTGCCATGCTGATAAGGTCTATGACTCATGATCCCGGGAAGCGAGGCATGCCTGTTGTTATAGTTGATGATGACAGGTCTAAGATCAATATGAATTTCCTGGGAATCCCTGTCGCAGGAGACCGGCATGATATTCCCAAGCTGGCCGATGAGTATCACGTTGAGAGAATAATCATAGCGATTCCTTCGATCAATACAGTCCAACTGAAAGAGTTGCTTGAAATATGTATCAATACAGGCTGTGAGGTCCTGAAATCGGATATCGCAGAAATGTTCAATGACAGCCTTGATGATGCAGTAGGGTTTATTCCATCCGGGGAATCGGATCTGCCGGCTCTAAAGATAGAGTCCATAAATCCGGAAGACCTTCTTGGCAGAGAAGCTGTGAGGCTGAGCACGAGATCACTTGAGTACATAACAGGGAAGACGGTTTTGGTAAGCGGAGGAGCAGGTTCCATAGGATCAGAGATATGCAGACAGTTATGCAAACTCGGCCCTGAGAGGATCATAGTGTATGATTTGAATGAGAACAGCTCTTATACACTCGCTCTTGAGATAGGAAGAAGGTATCCTGAACAGAAATTTCAGCTTATCATCGGTAGTGTCAGAGATGCGGATAAATTAAGCGATGTTTTTGCCAAATTCAAACCGGACGTAGTCTTCCATGCTGCCGCACATAAGCATGTCCCTCTAATGGAAAATGACCCGGAGGAAGCGGTCAAGAATAACATTTTCGGAACGCACAATCTGTGTAATGCGGCACTTGAGAACGGGACTTCAAATTTCATCTTGATTTCTACTGATAAGGCTGTAAATCCAACAAATGTAATGGGTGCTTCGAAACGTATGTGCGAATATATCATCAAAGGTATGAATGACAGAGTGCATAGATCGGAGGGTCGATATAAGACGGTTTTCTCGGCAGTCAGATTCGGAAATGTTCTAGGAAGCAACGGCAGTGTCATTCCATTATTCAAGCAGCAGCTTGCCGAAGGCGGTCCGATAACTATAACTGATAAAAGAATGACAAGGTATTTTATGACGATCCCTGAGGCAGCTATGCTCGTTATCGAATCCGGATCTCTTGCTTCCGGAGGAGAGATATATATATTGGATATGGGAACTCCGGTCAGCATAGATGAAATGGCAAGAAATATGATAAGGCTTGCCGGATATGTTCCGGATATAGACATCAAAATAGAATATATCGGGTTGAGACCGGGAGAGAAACTCTATGAAGAGCTCAGCATGGATTATGAGGATCTGGAAAAGACCGTTCAGCCTAAGATCAATGTTGCAAAAGACGATTTCATGACATATGATAAACTTCTTCACAGACTTGAAGTACTGGGTACAGCATTATGTGATAAAACGGATATCAGGGATGCAATAAAGCAAGTCGTTCCCACTTATATCCCCGACCCGACAGAATAAAACCGATCAGGAGATGACATGATATGCAGAAAATGGGCTTGAATGAGATCAGAGAGAAATACCTTGCTTTCTTTGAAAGTAAAGATCACTTAAGGATGAGATCCTTTTCGCTTATACCTAAGAATGATCCATCTATACTTCTGATAAACGCCGGAATGACACCGTTGAAACCTTACTTTACGGGAGCGCAGAAACCTCCTTCAACAAGAGTTACGACTTGTCAGAAATGTATCAGGACACCGGATATAGAACGTGTCGGCAAGACTGCCAGACACGGCACTTTCTTCGAAATGCTTGGCAATTTTTCATTTGGTGATTACTTCAAGGAAGACGCTATTTCTTGGGCGTGGGAATTCTGTACTGAGGTACTTATGCTGCCTGTTGAAAGATTAGCAGTAACAGTATACCTTGAAGATGATGAGGCTTATGATATCTGGAGGGATGTTGTCGGATTGCCTGAAAGTAAGATATTCCGGATGGGTAAAGAAGATAATTTCTGGGAACACGGGACCGGACCGTGCGGACCGTGCTCGGAGATATTTTTCGACCGAGGCGAGGACAAGGGCTGCAAAAGTCCGGAGTGTAATGTAGGGTGTGACTGTGACAGATTTGTAGAGTTTTGGAATCTGGTCTTCACTCAGTTCAATCGTGAAGAGGACGGAACTTACTCAGCACTGGAGAAGAAGAATATAGACACCGGAGGCGGACTGGAAAGGTTTGCCTGTATAATGCAGGGTGTAGATAATCTCTTCGAAGTTGATACCGTAAGGGCGATACTTGATTTTGTCTGTAGCGGGATAGGCGTTGAGTATGGCAGAGATGAGAAAACTGATGTTGCCATCAGGGTGATAACTGATCATGCCAGAAGCACTGTGATGATGATATCTGACGGGATCATTCCTGATAATGCGGGAAGAGGTTATGTGCTCAGAAGGTTGCTCAGGAGGGCGTCACGGTTTGCAAGACTTCTGGGTAAAGAAGAACCGTTTCTTTACGAAGCCGCGAAGGTCGTTATTCGTGAGTCTGCAAAAGCGTATCCTGAACTTAGCGAGAAGGAGGCTTTCATTCTGAGAGTCATTCTGAAAGAGGAAGAAAGTTTCGCCCGTACTGTCGATCAGGGAACTCAGATGCTGCTTGAAGAGATGAAAAAGTTGAATGGGATCAGTATCATCCCGGGAGATATTGTCTTCAAGCTCCATGATACTTTTGGGTTTCCTGTGGATCTTACACGGGAGATAGCTTCGGAAAATGGATTTGAGATAGATCATGAGGGATTTCTTGAAGCTATGCGCAGACAGAAGGAGATCAACCGGGAGATAGCTCTTAAGAAGAAGACCGGTGCGGCATGGAGCAGTCAGGGGTCACTTGACGGGATAGATCACAATGGACCGACCAGGTTCACCGGATATGATGAGCTGGAAACAAGATCGGTCATTGAATATATCGTTAGAAATGGTGATGAACCCGGTATTGTCGAAGAGGCCGGTACGGGAGAAGCAGTATCGGTTATCGTTCCCGTTTCGCCTTTCTATGCTCAAAGCGGCGGACAGGTCGGTGACACAGGTGTTATACGCGGTGACGGGTTTATTATTAAGATCGAAGATACAGTTAAGACTGTTGATGGTGTATTTCTTCATAACGGTAATGTCGAAGACGGAGTTGCTTTGACCGGGGCCGAAGTCAGTCTGGAGGTAGACAGAAGACGAAGACTTTCTACAGCCAGAAATCATACGACTACGCATCTTCTGCATAAAGCTTTACGGGATGTTCTTGGAGACCATGTCTCTCAGGCAGGATCAGATGTATCCCCTGACAGACTTAGATTTGATTTTACTCATTTCTCAGCAATGACAACCGAGGAAAGGGCTGCTGTTGAAAGGATCGTCAATGATGAAATCTGTGCTGATGATCCGGTCGTCACTGATGTAATGACGGTAGAAGAGGCAAGAGGATCGGGTGCTATGGCACTGTTCGATGAGAAATACGGAGATAAAGTGCGTGTAGTATCGGTAGGGAATTTCAGTAAGGAGCTATGCGGAGGAACTCATCTGGAATCGTCTTCGAGAGCTTGTTTGTTCAGGATCATATCTGAATCCGCAGTTGCTGCAGGAGTGCGAAGGATAGAAGGTGTTACCGGCGAGGAAGCGATATTATTCGACACTGAACGTGATGCACTCGTGCGTTCTGTAGCGGACACTCTTAAGACCAACACGTCTGAGCTTGCGAGGAAAGCCGAACAGGTAATGGGTCAGATCCGTTTGCTGGAGAAAAGGGTCGAGACACTCAGCCGTACGATCGCTATGGCTGCTGTCGGGCATTTGGCTTCTGAAGCTGAAGATATAGGAGGAGTCATGTCTGTTTGCGCTGTTGCGGAGACAGCTGATCCGGATGAATTGAGAGAGATGACAGATCTTTTGCGTGACAGGCTCGACGGAGGGGCGGTCTTGCTTGCTTCCAGACATGGTGATAAGCTTTCATTTGTATGCATGGCCGGTAAGAAAGCTGTAGAGCTGGGTGTTCACGCCGGTAATGTTGTGAAAGCTGCTGCTTCGGCAGCCGGCGGAGGTGGTGGAGGGCGTCCGGATATGGCTCAGGCAGGTGCTAAGAATGTGCTGGCTTTGAATGAAGCAGTTGAAGCCGGGAGGAAAACTCTGATATCTATGATCAGGTGAAGGAGGTATTGAAAATGGTGGATTGTGTTTTTTGCCGTATAGCGTCACACGAACTTGGTAGTAAAATTGTTTATGAGGATGACTCGATCATTTGCTTTCATGACATAAACCCTTCAGCACCGGTGCATATACTGATCGTTCCGAAACACCATTATACGGATATTATGGAGCTTAGCTCTGACAAACAGGCGGCTGCAGAGGTCCTGGGTACTGTTATGCATGCGATCGAGAAAGTAACTGAGATAACGGGTGTTGATAAGAAGGGTTTCCGTATCATAAATAACTGCGGGTTCAACGGAGGACAGACCATACCTCATCTGCATTTTCATCTGCTCGGTGGCATGAAACTGAGAGAGAAGCTGATTTGACAGATACTTATGATCAGACTAATACGGAATATCATTCCGTATTAGTCTGGATATATACTTGTATGTTATTTTACAACTAAATTCGCAAGTCTTCCGGGAACATAAATAAATTTCATCACATTTCTGCCTGCAATAAAACCATCCACAGCAGGGTTGTTCATCACTACCTCACGCACCTCTTCCTGTGTGGAAGAAGACGGGACATTCAGTCTGCATTTAACGGCACCATTGATCTGTACAGCGATCTCAATCTCATCCTTTATCAGAGCTTTCTCGTCACATTCCGGCCATGGCTGAGAGAAGACAGAGAATTCATATCCAAGGCGTTCCCACATCTCCTCAGCAAAATGAGGAACGAAGGGTGCAGCCAGTAGTATAAGATCACGGATCGTTTCCCGGTATATTATGTGCGGGCTATCGGTAGCGTTGATGATGCCTGAAGAGTACTTGTTCAAGGCATTGAGCAGCTCCATCAGTCTTGCGACCGAAGTGTTGAACTGGAATTTATCAGCATCGACAGTGACAGCACGGATGGCGTGGTGTCTGGCATACTGGAGTTCTTTCTCCGCAGTGTCCGTTGCTCCTTCTCTGAATTTGAAGTTATCGTTTACTGACTGCGCAGTGACCTCATCTACCAACCTCTCCACGCGTGAAATAAACTTGGCTATCGCCTTTACTCCCTCATCGCTCCAGGGACCGCCTTCGGTATAAGCGAACCCGAACGCCAGATACATACGGAAAACATCCGACCCATACTGTTCAATATAATCATCCGGGCAAATGGTGTTACCTTTGGATTTGGACATTTTCTGTCCATCCTTGCCCAGTATCGTGCCCTGATGCACAAGAGACTTAAACGGTTCGTCAAAATCGAGGAAACCCATATCCCGCAGTGCTTTGGTTATAAATCTGGCATAAAGCAGATGCATTGCTGCGTGCTCCGCACCTCCGATATACTTGTCGACCGGAAGCATCGAGTTCACTGTTTCGCGGTCAAAAGCTATTCTTTCGTTTCTGTTGTCCGTATAGCGCATCTGATACCACGACGAACAAACGAAAGTATCCAGTGTATCAGGATCGCGTTTTGCGGGAGCACCGCAGGAAGGACACACGGTATTGATGAAGCTTTCGCACTTAGCAAGAGGCGACTGACCGTCAGGCTTGAATTCCACATCTTCGGGTAAAAGAACGGGCAGATCCTTCTCGGGAACCGGTACCACACCGCATTTATCGCAGTAGATCATCGGAATAGGTGTTCCCCAGTAACGCTGACGTGAAACAAGCCAGTCTCTGAGTCTGTAATTCACTTTAAGTTCACCTTTCCCGGAGAGTGAAAGCTTCTTGATTATGGCTTTCACGGATTCGTCAAAAGGCAAACCATCAAATTCATCACTATCTATATTAACACCCTTCTCGATAAAGGGAAGATCAGGTTCACTTCCGTCAACCGGAACTATCACACGCTTAACAGGAAGACCAAATTTAACAGCAAACTCATAGTCCCTCTCATCATGAGCCGGAACAGCCATAACGACTCCCGTTCCGTAACCGGCGATGACATAGTCCGCTGCCCAGACCGGAACTTTCTCACCTGTAAGAGGATGAACAGCATATGAACCGGTGAAAACTCCGGTCTTCTCTCTTACAGAAGACATTCGGTCTATATCGCTGGCCCTTTTAGTCTGCTCGCGGTAAGCTTCAACTTCAGCCTTCCTGTCTTCAGTCGTAAGAAGGTCGCAGACATCGCTTTCAGGAGCGACAACAACATATGTAACGCCAAATAAGGTGTCAGCTCTTGTAGTAAAAACAGGAAGTGTCAGAGTTTCACCGTCGGTATCTTCGATAGGCATGCCGTTCTTAATCGCATCAAAAACTATCATCGATCCTTCAGAACGCCCGATCCAGTTTGTCTGGATCTTTTTAGTAGGTTCAGGCCAGTCCAGAGACGGAAGACAGTCGAGCAGTTCCTGTGCATATTCAGTGATCTTAAAAAACCATTGCGTCAGATTTTTCTTTGTAACGACAGCTCCGCATCTTTCGCAGGACCCGTCCTGGACCTGCTCGTTAGCCAGAACCGTATTGCAGTCAGGACACCAGTTTACGGGAGCATTCTTTCTGTAAGCGAGGCCGTGTTTGTATAGCTGAAGGAAAAGCCATTGGTTCCAGCGGTAATATTCAGGGAAGCATGTGACGACCTCGTATTCCCAGTCGAACATGCCGCCCATCTCACGCAATTGCTTCTCCATAGTGGCGATATTCGCAACAGTACTTTTATGCGGATGGATACCGGTCTTGATTGCATAATTCTCGGCAGGCAGCCCGAAAGCGTCGAATCCCATGGGCTGGAAAACATTCCATCCCTGCATCCTCTTCATCCTTGCCCATGAATCGGACAGAGAGTAGTTATACCAGTGACCTACGTGAAGGTTGGCGCCTGAAGGATATGAAAACATTTCAAGGACATAAAGCTTGTTGTCCTTCTGTGACGGATCAAATTTGTTTGCCCCTGTCTCATTCCATTTCTGCTGCCATTTGCGGTCGATCTGCGCCGAATATGCCATTTCCGTTAACCTTCCTTCGTACATTGTTCGCATGTTTGCCCGCCGGAAGCCGGCAGAGCCGATATCAGAGTATTTTATCACAAATTAGCTGAAATAAAAATCAAGGCAACGATATGAGCGGGGTAGTATATGTAGAAAAAATACTTTGACAGGAAGTTTGGCTTTCTGCGTGGATCAGGAATGATATTGAACAACAGGACGGCCAGAACCGAGAAGGTTTGAATAAGAGAGAAGCGGATGTTTTCGCCGGCAAAAGCAGCCATCGCTATATATGCAGCATTGAGAAGAAGCAATGAACCCGCCAGTGTAGACAAGCAGACCTTATTGTCTTCAGACGAATAAGATATGTTTATCAGGAGCACCATAAGAAGTCCGTAGACTCCATAGTCAGCGTTCAGTACGTCGACGAACCAGAACGAACCAAGCATCATCAGTATGCCCATCAGGATACCGAAACGCGGGGACATCGTCAGACCGCCGGGATTGACCTTTACATCGTAACGCGGGTCCTTGATCTTGGCCGGAGGACTGCATGCCAGAGTCATACTTGCGACCATGTCATGATATGAGCGCATAGCCATATCATAGCCTGCGAGCATTATTATCGCAAAAGTGAAAAGCACCATTACATTTGTCCAGCTGATATCAAAAAGTGAAGTCTGTCTGCCTGCCCAAAGACCTGCTGCGGAGATCGCGAAATGTGCTATGACTGCCCAGGAAGCCATCCTGACTATATACTTTCCGGGGTTGGAGGTCCTTGAAAATCCCTTGACGATATGAAAGGCGAATATAGGGAAAGCCAGCCTTCCGGCGATCCTGAGTGCATAATAAACAGGCTCGGATAAATGCGGATAGAAATAGTACCCGATATGGTCGATGGTCATTATTATGAGTGCGATCCATTTGAGCATATAGGGACGGTCCTTTCATGCATCTATTATAACATGTACTTTTACTTACAAGATCGAATCGAAAATTAATAAAATATACCCCTCATTTATTCCCAATGTGAATAAAACAAGATGATTTTTCTACTCTGCACGGGTGGTGTTTCTTCTTAAATTCAGAGGTAGTGCAGTGATCGATGAGATATCTGTGCACAGAGAAGGTAAAGAACCCACGGCTGCACCGAGGAAATTGACAAATCAGTAACAAAAAGATGACAGAAGAGGAGAAAGTGTATCAATAGGCGATCATAGAATTAATTTGCGTAGGAAGAATTGATCAAAGCTGTAAAAGTAATTGCTTTGCTGTTGTTTTTCTCATATAAGCGCAGAATTCCCCCTTGTCTTCACACCACTTGTTTTTTCGCTAATGTTATATCTTGTGTAATAACTGATTCAAGGACTCTATGGCTCATACCACATCGCTTCATATTTTGCTTCAAACTGCGTGCTTCTTTTTTTCTGTCTCCTGATTCTTCGAGCGCAGTCAGATAGTTCTTGTGCAAAGCCAAAGCCATCTTGCGCAATAAATTCAGATTCATCTGCAAAACGGCATCCTGTGAACGGCAGGCGTCTTCGTGGAAGGTTACATCCAACATCCAGTGCATCGATTCGATTTTCCAGTGTTCCCGCACGATCTGCAGATGATGCTGTGCTGTTCCCAGCAATGAACTGATATAGTAAGACCGTTCTGTCCGTACTTCATTTTTCTCTTCAACGATCCGATCAACAGCAATAAACAGGTTCAGCCCTTCCCAGCTTTCTTTCCCATCCAACCAATCAACACGCTCCAGATAACATATCCTATGTTCCTTGCGACCATGGCAAACATCATAACTTTCAGCCATTTCCAATGCTTCAAGTTCTTCCTTTATATCCCGGTCCATTACACTTTGGATGACTTCGTACAGTTCTGGCTGATTCCTCTTCACCTGTAAGACATAGTCTCCGCCACCTTTGATTATCGCCTTGCATGTTTCCCGCTGGCAGTGCATAGCGTCTGCTGTAATTATCCTTCCTCCGATCTCCAGTAATCGCAGCAGATCAAGCATTACCGGGATCTCGTTTGTTTTTTCGCCTACTTCCAATTGACCTATGCTCATACTTGCCTGTGTGTCATAGGCGCTTAGTATTCGCATGCCTCTTTTTATCTGTGCCATCTTTTCTGTGCTGCGGATAGCCTTGCCATCTATCGCGATGATGTCCCCGCTCTTGCCGATCGCTTCCTGCATCAGCGATAGCGTTGCCTGTCCCAGTTCCACAGGCGACACTAGTTTCAACACCCGTCGAAGCGTTGTTGCGGATGGTACCTTTCTGATACCAAAGCGATTCTCCAGCCAGGTGTCATTCATTTCTCCATACAGGACTATGTCATCTATGGTTTCATTGCCTGCCAGTATAGCGCACATGCTGAGCGTCAGTATATCTGCAAGTGGTATTTTGACATCACAAGCACATCGCGCGTCACTTACTCCTTCGACTATTTCGAACATCTGCTTTGTTACACTCATAAGCAATATCCCCTTTATTTGTCTTCTGTGCTTGGACCTCGCTTTCAGTATAACTCTTTCCCTGTTCTTCTATGATCTTGTTTGCTTTTTGTAGCCTTGCTGTCATCTTTTTGTCAATTTCCTCGGTGCAGCCGTGAGATGTCACTACACACAAAATTCATTCAAAAAAACAGTTATGTCTTTATATTTTCTTTAACCTCAGAGCTGTTTTAAATTCGATTTCCTCAAATGGTTTGATTTTCTTCAGGGTT
>Ga0265294_10008616_pt1 | contig 11868 bp, 8 predicted proteins | sample MunlanPumphouse3_FD_192504 | JGI IMG/M metagenome (GOLD analysis project Ga0265294, IMG submission 192504) | Groundwater microbial communities from a municipal landfill in Southern Ontario, Canada - Pumphouse #3 | ecosystem: Environmental > Aquatic > Deep subsurface > Groundwater | place... | reverse complement strand
TTTTATCTCTTCCATGGGCATTTTAATGGCGAATTTCGCCTCCCTGACCTTCCAAAGTAAATGGTTCTACTTGCTACCTGTAATCTTAATCAGTTATGCAATCTTTGATATCTGCTTTGTTAGTATCACCCGTAAAAAGGATGGACGCTTAGTTTGGCAAGGTGGTAAAGATCATACAACCCATAGAATTAAGAACTTATTAGATTCTGTAAAAGTAACAGCCCTATTGATTTATGCTATTAATGTTATTATTGTGATTTTGACTATTATGGTAACAATTATAGGTAGATATGAACTATTATTAGCTATTCTGGCGATGTGCATAATTTGTTATGTTTTATTAGGAAGAAGACTCTATGCAGTTCCGGTAGAGATTCCTAAAAACCAATTGAAGCAGAAATCAAAATGAAACTGACTATTCTTGGAACAGCTCCCGGCAAATCTCTTTTAGGCAGAAGCCATACAGCTTTCTTGCTTGAACATAATGAGGATAAATATCTCATTGATTGCGGAGAGGGTACCACCCAAAAGCTTTTAGAAAAGGGCTTGATGGGTGATGAATTAGATGCTATAATCTTCTCTCATCTGCATCCTGATCATTTTAGCGGAATATTTATTCTTCTCCAAACTCTCTATTTAAATAAAAGAAAGAAAGAACTTGTGCTTTTTCTTCCTGAAAGTGTAAATGAAATTACCTCCTTTCTCTCAGTATTGTATATCTTTGAAGAGAGACTAAGCTACAAACTTAGCTTTTCTTTGTATGATGAGCATAGTTTTGAGGGAATGGGAATAACTCCGTTTAGAAACACACATCTAATGGGCTATAAAAATATTGTGGAAAATAGGCAATTAACTAACAAATTACTGTCTTATTCCTTTATAATTGAAGGTGAGCAGAAGAGTTTACTCTTATCTTCAGATATTAGTTCTGTGAAAGATATTGAAAAGAAATTTACTGAATGTCAGGTTATGATTTTGGATGGTATTCATCCCTCTGCTAATTCAGTTGAAGAGATTTTAATGAATACAAACAAAGAGGTTTATATAACACATGGTAACTATTCAAATTTGCAAGAAAAGTTTGCCACGCTCCTTAACAACAATGTTATGTTGGCGCAGGAAAACGATGAATTTAATCTTTAAGCTTGGCTTAATGGCTCTTCTGTTTGTTTCACTATTTGGTTGTGAAACATATAGATATAGAAATGCGATATCTTCTTATTATACAGAGAGATATACTGTCGCTGTCGAAGAGATAGACACCTATCTCAAAGAATCTAAAAATGGTGCCTATGTTACCAGTGCAGAGTTGATTAGAAGTAAATCTTATCATCAACTTGCTATTCGCGCTTATACAGGAGATAATCTTGTCTTAGCCACACGGTTTGCTATTCTGGCTAATTCACCGGCAACTGACACTCTTCTGGCAAAATGTTATTATGATTTTGGTCTGCGTGAATTTGAAAAGGGCAATATCGACAAAGGTTTTCAATTCTATGACCAAGCTCTGTTAGAGATACCAGACTCACGCTTCACTCCTGAAATTCTCTACAAGAAAATAGAACATGCCTATAGTAGAGACAATACTAACTATTTGGAAGCATGGGATTTATATAAGCAATTATATTCAAGTTATGAAGGGAATTATTATGAACGGGAAGCTAAGAAGATAGTAGTAGTTTTCACTCCTTTATATATTACAGATGCTCTGGCTAAAGATTCGGAAGAGGGGTTACGACTTTTATTAGAGCTGATTGAATATCCTGTAGGTAGCACTAAACCTACAAAAGATGCTATTGCACAAATCTATATTAGAAAAGCAGAACAAGAGATTACTGAAAGTGATTTTGCTAATGCCGAAAGTAACTTTAAATTAGCAGTGTATTATGATGAAGGACAAAGGGCGTATGTCAAAAGAAGATTGATGGATACAGCCGAAGATTATATAATTACAGGTAAGAAACTGGTAGCCCAAAGAGATTTTGAGAATGCTTTTATTCTTTTCAACAAAACCTTTGAGGTAATTCCCGGTTATAAAAAAGCTCTGCAAGCAATAGAAGAGACAACGATTCTCATCAATAATATCCAAGAGGCCAAGGATAATTATGATAGTGCTAAAAGAATGGAAAAGGCTAATTTAAGAAACTTATTCTCTGATGTTAAAGCAAAATTAACAGCAAAAGAAAGAAATGAGTATGAAGTGAAAAGATATGAGTTGATTTTAGACCTTTATAAAAGAGCTTATCGCTTAGACTCTCTGCCTAACTACAAAAAAGAAATCACTTATGCTCAGAACATTATTAAGAACTTTAAGGACCCGGAAGGATTTGCTGTTGAACTAATTAAGGGTCATGAATCATATATAATAAAACAAGCTATTGATAAAGCAAGAGACTTTATGGTGAAGGAAAACGTTACAACTACATTTTCTGACTCAGGCTGGGAAGTCTTGGTTGCATCAGGTAATTTCCAATATGAAGTGCGATATTCTTTAGTTAGCTATTCTCACAAACTCTATTTCCGGTGGTTGGTAAATCTCAAAACTGAAGAGATTACCGCGATTAACACTCTTTCCAGAAATGCTATGTCCGGTGAGTTTATACTACAAGCGGAGGAAAACGAAAATGAAAACGATAACTAAAGTTATAATCTTAATCCTAATCTCTTCTTTAACGGTTCTGCAACTCCCTGCCCAGGCTTTTGATTTAGATAAGTTTTCTAATCCTAAAAAATATGGCTGGGAGAGTTTTGAACAGAGAACTGAGTTTAGAAATGATCATATTGAAAGACAGCAACTATTGCAATTGTATGAAGTAAAAGTTAGATCTATTCCCGGCACAATGGCTAAATCAGCTATTTTCCCGGGTTGGGGACATTATACTATCGAATCATATAATAAAGGACACGCTTTCTTATCAGGTAGTGTCGTTGTTTTGGGAGCAGGCTTGTATTTCTACTCAAGATCTCAAGACTATTATAAGCAGTACAAAAACGCTACTCAAATTGATATAATAAATAGTAATTATGATAAAGCTGAACAGAATCATACAACATCTTTAATTTTTGCTGCAACTTACGCGATACTTTGGGGTTTTTGCCTCTTTGATACTGCTGAAAGCACAGAAAACTATAACGCTAATTTGTGGGATAATATTGTTAACAAGAGATTTGAGAATATATCTCTATCTCCCAATGGGATTGAAGTGAGGTTCTAATGAAAAAGCTATGTTTAATCGTAATAGTAATTGCCACTCTTTTTACGCTTAGTTGCGGGTTAGAACGTTCTAATCCTTTAGATCCGGGCAATGGTAATGTTAAAGTACCGAATTTAGTTACTAATATTGCTTTGTCCACAAGTGGTCAAGGTGCAACAGAGAAGTATGTGAATATCAGCTGGGATACTCTTCCTCAAGGTGGAGCCGATGGCTATTATATTTATCGCTCGCGATCTCATAATGGTACATTTCAGCTAGCTGCGGAAATATCTAATAGACTGGATAGCTTTTATCAAGATAGAAAAGATATTGTTGCCGGGCCATTCTTCTACAAAATGTCTGCTTTTCTCTACTTAGATCCCGCTAATCCACGCCCTAGTGATCGCTTAGAAGGTCCTTTAAATATCCCTCCCGGTTCCGGAATCGTAGTACCTCAATAGGGTGAATTTCTTTGTTAAATGAATTAAATCCTGAGCAACAGAAAGTTGTTTTAAATACAGAAGGGGCAGTTTTAGTTCTTGCGGGTGCCGGAAGCGGTAAAACAAGAACTATCATCTATCGTGCTGCCTATTTAATCAACCAAAAGAGGGTTGATCCTTTTAATATCCTGATAGTTACCTTTACTAATAAGGCTGCCAGCGAGCTGAGAGATCGACTATATTCTTACTTTGGGATAAACCCGTCTCGCTTATGGGTTGGCACTTTTCACTCTATTTGCTTAAGAATCTTGCGCGCAGAATACAAATATACTAAGTTTAATTCTAACTTCACAATTTATGATAGTGCAGACCAAAAGTCTCTGCTTAAAAAGATTTATAAAAGATTGGATATATCTAAAGAGAACTTTCCTTTGCCTCAAGTAAAAGCTTCTATTAGCAAGAGGAAGAATGAGTTTCTCTTACCGGAAGATTTGCAATTCTTGAATGATGAAGGTTTTGCTAATAGACTTTACTTGAAGATTTACACAGAATATCAAAACGAATTAATCACTAATAACTGTATGGATTTTGATGATATTATGGTCTATACGCTCAAGCTTTTAAAAGAAAACAAAGAAGTTTTACAGCGTTATCAAGATATTTTTAGATATGTAATGATTGATGAATATCAAGATACTAATGTGATTCAATATCAACTAACTTCACTGTTAGCCGAACCGGAGAACAATATCTGTGTAGTCGGTGATGATGATCAAGCTATTTATTCTTGGCGTGGTGCAGACATAAGCAATATTTTGGGTTTTGATAAAGTACATAAAGATGCAGCAATAGTTAGATTAGAACAGAATTACCGTTCTAATAAACAGATTCTGGCACTGGCAAATCAACTAATCAAGAATAATCAGCATAGGCATCCTAAAGAGCTTCGTTCTGAGATAGTTTCGACACGCCAGCCTATTCTCAAAAGGCTTGACACAGATGTTGATGAAGCTAAATTCATTGTGGAAGAGATGCAGATGCTTCACCGTGATGAAGGTCTAAACTTAAATGATTTGGCAGTTCTGTATCGCACTAATGCTCAATCTAGATTATTGGAAACTGAACTGATTAAAAGTAATTTACCTTATAAAATAGTCGGGGGAATTAATTTCTACCAAAGAAAAGAGATTAAAGATATTCTTGCCTATCTGAAGAGTATTGTTAACCCTGACGATAATGAGAGTTTCCAACGGATTATTAACACTCCGGTTAGAGGAATTGGCAAGACAACTATCAATGCTATAGTCAGCTATGCCATTGATCAGAGAATCTCCTTTAGTGATGCAGTATCTTCTGTTGATAGAATATCTTCTCTTTCAGCACGAGCAGTTACGAGTGTCTCTACATTTGCAAAGATGCTTTCTAACTGGCGTGCTAAAACAGAGTATTTGAACTGCTTTGAAATAACCAATATGGTAATCACAGATATTGATATTTTACCTAAATTATTGCAATCAGACGACCCTCAAATGCACTCACAAGCTGAGAATATTAAAGAGTTTATCAGCTCTACTTCTCAATTTCGGGAAGAGTATTTGCAGAATCACGAAGTTGAACCGAGTTTGGGAGACTTTCTCAATTCTGTTCAATTGCTTACCGATTTAGATAGATACGACAGGGATTCCGATTCTGTTAATCTGTTAACCATTCATAATGCCAAAGGTCTGGAGTTTCAAGTAGTGTTTGTTGCCGGGATTGAAGAGGGATTATTGCCTCATGTTCGTTCCATGGATGAAGATAGAGGAATAGAAGAAGAACGCAGATTGCTCTATGTGGCGATTACGCGGGCGAAAGAGTTTCTCTATCTTACTTATGCCAATTACAGAAGAATAAACGGCGTAAATAATGCTGCAATTCCCAGTAGATTTCTAGCTGAGGTTGGAGAAAAGACTACCAGAAAGAGTAGCTTTATGTCTTATCCTCAAGCTCCTGCCAGAAAAAGCTTGGCAACGCCACCAAAACCGACTAAAATATTAAGTAAGTTCAGACCCGGCGATAAAGTTCATCATGAAGTTTTTGGTAATGGTATGATTATCAGTTCTAATGGAGAAGGTGAGAGCGAGATTCTTACTATCTCATTCACCACAGGGCTGTTGAAGAAGATTAATGTCAAGTATGTAGAATTGCTCTAACATTTGTTATACAAGAAATGATTTAGATAACCTCAAGGTTAAGGAGTTAATGTGAAGAGATTAATATCCATCTTATTGATGTTGAACATATTAAGTATAGTTATGGCTTTTGATAAATATGCAGGTGAAATATATGAAATCCCTCTGGGTGTGAGAAATATTGCTTTGGGCGGAACAGGCTTAACAGATGTGAAGGGGTATTCTCCGGCTTTCTGGAATGCTGCTCTTTTACCTGAACTCACCAGCTCAAAAGTTGAATTAATGCATGCAAATGAGTTTGACGGTCTATTCAAATATGATAGCTTTTCTTTTTATTATCATGCTCAAAACTCCGTGGCTATAAGTTTAACCAGAATCGCTATCAATGATATTCCGTTAACTAAACTAGAAAATAGCGATTTACCTCTTTCCAACTCTAACCGTCCTTATGCTTATAAATATATCAATAACGATGACTACCTGCTCAATATTGCTCTTGGTAGAAGACTAAATGACAAACTGAATATTGGAGTAACACCTAAGCTTACCTATCGTAATTTAGCTGATGAGACAGCTTGGGCAATAGGTGCAGATTTGGGGATTCTCTATAAGCTTAATGAAAATATTATGTTAGCCTCTAAAGTGATGAATGTGGTTTCTACCCATATCCTGTGGGAAAATGGCGACTATGAAACTGCTTCTCCCAAAGGTGAAGTTGAGTTTCGTTATGGTTTCTCTCTTTTTGCCAAGAAAGTCCCTGTTAATCTTACCCTCAGAAGTGAGATTTACATGTTTGCCGATAAAGATATTGGTGAATATGATTTAGACTTTACCTCTATCAGTAATCACTACGGAGTAGAAGTTACTCCATTTGAAAACATCTCCATTCTGGGTGGCTATGATGTTGATTCAATCACTGCCGGCTTAGATCTCTCTTTTCACGGATTCTCTATTTTCTATGCCTTCAAGAATAACAGTAATGATGACTTAGGTAATTCACAAAAACTATCAGTAGGGTACAAATTCTAATGAAAAAGAGTAAAGTTGTAATCTTAGGCATTACCGGTTCAATTGGTGATTCCTCGTGTGAAGTAATTAGGAAACATAGAGATAGATTCGAAATAGTTTTTGCTTCCGGACATAATAACTTTACCAAGATGGAAGCTATTCAAGCTGAATTTGCTATTCCTACTATCGTGATGACAGGAAAGAAGCAAACTCAAGCAAGAAACAGTGCTTCCTATAAGTTGTATTATGGAGAAGAGAACTTGCTGGAGCTACTTAAATCCCTTGATTATGATATTGTGATTAATGCTATTTCCGGTTCGGCTGGGCTTAAATCTTCAATTGCTACTCTCAAACGTGAGAAGAAACTGGCGTTAGCCAATAAAGAATCCTTGGTAATGGCAGGTCATCTGATTGAAAAATATACCAAGCTCAACCCAATATTACCTGTGGATAGTGAGCATTCAGCTATTTTTCAAGCTCTGGGTAATCACTCTATTGATGAAGTTTCCGAGCTAATCATCACAGCTTCAGGCGGCTCTTTCCGGGATAGAAACTTAAATACTTTCTCTTCCATTACAATAGCTGATACTCTCAAACATCCAACTTGGGATATGGGAGCAAAGGTTACGATTGATTCTGCAACCATGATGAATAAAGGCTTAGAAGTGATCGAAGCTCATTGGCTCTTTAACATGCCTTTTGCTAAAATCAAGGCGATTATTCATCCGCAATCAATTATCCACTCCTTAGTGAGGTTTAATGATGGTTCCTTGCTCGCCCAAATGAGCAGTCCAAGTATGCAAATCCCTATTTTATATGCCTTATCACATCCGGTTCATATTCCGTTCTCTAATGTTCAAACAGACTTGCTCCAAATCCCTGCTTTAACTTTCAAAGAGATAGAACTTAAGCGTTATCCTTTGTACTTCTTAGCTTTAGAAGTTGGCGAAGAGGGTGGTATTATGCCTACTGTGATGAATTCAGTTAATGAAGCCTGTATTTCTCTCTTTCTGAATAATAAAATTAAGTTTACAGACTTTTATACCATAATCTCGGAAACTTTACTTGCTGCTAAACAGATTGTTGAACCTGATTTAGAGACTATTATTGAGGTGAATGGTTTGATCTATGATAAGACTATTAAGGAGCATTCTAGGTAAGTAAAAAGATTTTGCCACTTCGCAGCTATGATTGGAATGTAGGGTGCGTATTGCATACGCCCTCTTTTTAGCCACGGATAACATGGGTTTTTACGGATGAAGATAGAAAATGATGAATTTACTCATATGCTACGCTGGATGTGAACTGGATATGTAACCTCTTAAATCCCCAGGAGGATTTTAAAAAGTCCCGAATCTTATTGTATTTTATATACGTAATTTTTAATTATCGTAAGGAGTTAGTTAATGTGCTAAAAGTCATACGAAGCAAGCTTCATACTCTATTTCTGCCCTTGCTGTTTTGGTTATCAGGCATTGTTTTATCTTCTCAGTTTCGCTTCCATTGGTGTGCCTACATAGCGATATTGCTGCTTTTCATCTCTGCTTTAGTGCTACCCAAACTAAGATTCATCTCACTCTTACCAATTCTATTATTATTAGGTTGGGCATATTCTGACCTCTTTACAACTCCTCAAACCAATAATATCGGCTATTATCTCAATCAATCTCCACAAATTCAAGAAGAGCTTCAATATAAAATAATCTCTGCTAAAAGAACTTCCCGCGATAAAAAGTATTATATTGCTGAGCTTCGCAAACTTAATGATTACAAGCTGAAGGGGAAGATTTTACTCTTCAACAATGTAGATTCTTTACAAGTAAACCATCTTTATCATACTCCTCTGAGCATAGAAGATTTAGCCAAGCCACTCAATCCGGGTGAATTTGATTTTCGCAAGCATTACCTTCGGTCAGACATAGTTGGAAGAGCGTTTCCAGCCGGATTAACAGAAGAGATAGGAAAAGAAGAGAGTTGGCTAGAAGCATTTCGGCAAAAAGTCATAGCTAAAATCACGACTACTTTTGTCGAAAACAGTGATTTTGCCTTAGCCCTTTTCTTGGGTGAGAAGGGATTATTGAAGATTGAACAAGAGAAGTTATCAGAACTTGGTCTGTTACACCTCTTTGCCGTAAGCGGACTCCATGTCGGGATTATTTATATTACACTGCTTGCGATACTAAACATCTTTCTAAGCTTGCGGCATGCCCGTTTTAGTGCCTCTATTCTCTTACTCTTCTATGGAAGCCTCTGCAGTTGGTCGCCTTCTGTGTTCAGAACCGTCCTCATCATCTTTATCTATAACTTAACCCTAACTTTACAAAGGAAAATATCTTTTCTCCAATTAATCTCACTTACGCTATTTATCATAACTACCAGCAACCCCTTGCAACTATTTTCCGTAGGCTTGCAGCTTTCTCTAACAGCTTTTATCTCTCTTTGGATAGCAGACAGAAAGCTTATCCCTTATCTTTACAACTTTTCGCGTAAGCATGAGCTTAATAAATATCTCTTCACGTTTATGCAATATCTTATTTACTCGGGAAGTGTGGTGCTTTTCATTGCTCCATTATCTGCCTATTACTTCAATATTATCTCTTATAATTCATTGTTTACTAATGTTTTAGCAACGCCGATTGTTTCCTTAATGCTTAACATTATTCTGATCTCGTTAGTAATTCCAGAATTTTTGGGCATTAATATTTTCTTGTCGCGTGCCTTTAATCTTCTTCTGTTAGGATTCGATAAACTTATAGATTATGCAGGCTTCTTACCTTTCTTCACTAAGAATATCACGCTTACAGGCTATGAATTTCTTATCTTAATAGTAGGATTAGCAATCTCCTATCTTATATATCAAAAGAGAAAATTAATCGGCATAGCAGTACTTTCAGGTGTGCTTATCCTGATAACCCTCAACTCTTTAGGCTTGTTTGTCTCTTATCAAGATAGAATCATCTGTTTTGCTGCCGGAAATGCTGATTGCAACTATATTGAGTTTGTTGATAAACATAATCTCATTATCGATACAGGTTCAGATTTGCAGTCTGTCAAAATAGTGAAAAATGCGCTGATCCCCTATTTGAAGAAGCGACATATTAGGTCGGTAGAAAGGGTAATCATCACTCATCCGCATGAAGATCACTACGGCGGACTTGATTATCTGTGTGCTAACTTCAAAATAAAAGAGATTGTGATTCATAAAACAGCTTTAGCTGATGAACTATTTAGCGACTTAATAAATAGGCTCCAAGCAGAAGTTAAGCTGACTGTTTTGACAGATACCACTTCTATATTAGCCAATAGAGTGAAGTTTCTCCATCCCAATTCTACTTATGAATCTGCTAATATGAACGATAATTCGTTTGTCATTATGGTGAAGAATGGAGGGGAGAAGGCTCTTTTTACCGGAGATATTGAAGCCGGAGCAGAGCAAGAAATTGTTCGGATCTATGGAAATGAACTAAAGGCTGATTTGCTAAAATCTCCTCATCATGGGAGTATTACCAGTTCTACCCTTGAGTTTTTAAATGCTGTTTCACCTAAATTATGTTATATCCCGGCAGGAAATAGAGACATCACTAAGTTTCCTGATCCTATTGTGTTAGAGAGATTAAAAGAGTTAGGGATTGATTATCATATTGGAAGGGTGGATGGGGCTTTAGTTTTGGAAGAGAGGAAATGAAGAGGAAGGATGAACGGGTTTGGTGATTATGCAGAATCCTATGTCCTCCTAGGGCTACAACTGAGACTAAACCTCTTAAATTCCTTCGGGATTTAAAGAGGGTAGCATGTAGGTTGGTAAATATACTCCCTTCGGGATTCAAAGAGGTCTGGATGTAGGTTATAAATATACTTTTTATTTCTACCACTTAGCTCATTTTATGTTGATGCTTAGCGCCACCAACACTTGTACACCGATTGATATGCGAGAATCAATCGAGCTACCCACTAAAGTCCCAGGGAAGACGCAAGAAGTTTTGTCTCTACATTTAAAAAAAGGCTACTAAAAAGTAGCCCTTTATATATCTATTTAATGATTAATTTCCTAAAATGCCTAGCATAACTCCGGCAGCCACAGCAGAGCCGATAACACCGGCTACATTAGGTGCCATTGCGTGCATAAGTAGGAAGTTTCGTTTGTTATATTTCTGTCCTTCAATCTGTGAAACACGCGCTGAATCCGGCACAGCCGAAACACCTGCGTTTCCAATGAGAGGATTAATCTTCTCTTTTAAGAAGAGGTTCATGAATTTTGTAAAGATGATACCAAAAGCGGTAGCGACTGCAAAAGAGAAAGCACCAAGAATGAAGATCTTAACAGATGACCAGTTCAAGAATTTACCTGCATCTGTACTAGCTCCTACAGTAACACCGAGGAGAATTGTAATGATATTCATTAAGGAGTTTCTGGCAGTATCAGCTAATCTTTCAGTAACACCACACTCTTTTAAGAGGTTTCCAAAGAAGAGCATTGCCAATAAAGCAATACCACCCGGAGCTATAAAACAAGTAACAATCAAGCCTACGATAGGGAAGATGATCTTCTCTTGTTTAGTAACTAGGCGCGGAGTCTTCATGTGAATCATCCGCTCTTTCTTGGTTGTGAGTAACCTCATAATAGGTGGTTGAATCACCGGAACCAACGCCATATAGGAATAGGCGGCAATAGCAATGGCACCGAGTAAATGCGGAGCTAATTTAGACGATATATAAATCGAAGTTGGACCGTCTGCGCCTCCAATAATCCCGATTGAAGCAGCTTCCATTACATTAAAGCCTAAAAGGAGTGAACCGATAAAGGTAATAAAGATACCTGCCTGGGCTGCAGCTCCGATTAAGATTAGTTTGGGGTTAGCAATTAACGTTGAGAAGTCTGTCATGGCACCAATACCAAGGAAGATTAGAGGGGGATAATATCCCTTACTCACTCCCAGATAGAGATAGTATAAAACAGAACCTTCGTCATAGACGCCTTGTCCTTGCAATGCAACTCCGGGAATGTTTCCTATTAAGATACCAAATCCGATAGGAACTAAGAGGAGTGGTTCATGT
>Ga0265294_10008615_pt1 | contig 11869 bp, 11 predicted proteins | sample MunlanPumphouse3_FD_192504 | JGI IMG/M metagenome (GOLD analysis project Ga0265294, IMG submission 192504) | Groundwater microbial communities from a municipal landfill in Southern Ontario, Canada - Pumphouse #3 | ecosystem: Environmental > Aquatic > Deep subsurface > Groundwater | place... | reverse complement strand
TATCAAGTATCTTCAAGAAACATATTTGCCCAGTCGTTTGGTGATAGCAATAGCCGGAAATATAGATCATCAGGAGGTACAAGCGAAAGCGGCGCAGATTTTTGGAGCAATTAAACCCCAACAGGTAGGGGAGAAGGTTACCATACCGGAAAACACTCATGCGGTATCCTCTAATTTAACCCGTGATACGGGACAAGTTCAGATTTGTTTAGGAACTGGTGGGTTATCACAGCAGGATGAAAGACTCTACACGTTACATATTCTTAACAATGTAATGGGCGGTGGTCTTTCTTCTCGTTTAGTTCAGTCAATCAGAGAAGAAAGAGGTCTTGCTTATTCTGTGTTTTCATATCACAGTGCTTTTTGTGATACTGGTCTGTTTACTTTTTATGCCGGTACCAGTCCGACAAAATATGATGAAGTAATTCACCTCTTATTAAAAGAAGTACAGGATATTGTCTCCAAAGGTATCACAGAAAAGGAATTGAACAGAGCCAAGGAGCAGATTAAAGGAAATCTTTTTTTAGGTTTGGAAAGTGTGAGCAGTCGGATGACCAGGTTAGGCCGAAATGAGTTATGTTTAAACCGTGTTGTTCCTCCCTCAGAAATAGTAGAGCGAATTTTTGCTGTAACCTTGGAGGAAGTAAAACAATTAGCCAAGGATTTATTTAAAGAAAAGCATTTTACCTTAAGCACAATAGGTCCTATAGATAAACCTCTGGATTTGCAATCCTTTTTATCTGATTAGCTGGCATAACCCTCCTTTACCTGCATAATTATAAAGTAAAGGAGGGGTTTTTATGGGGAAAATTGTTTTTTTCCTAATCTTGCTAATTATTTTCGGAGTAGCCGTAAAAACAAAAAAGAAACTTCGTTATACGAGAAATTTAGCTCGGTGGGAAGATGCTGTGGAGTCTCCTGCCTCGCTGGCAATTGGGGAACTGGTAGCTGTTGCTGGAGGGATATATCTTGCCTTAACTTTATTAACTTCATTTTTGAAGATATCTATGCCGGAAAGACTCGTTTTTTTTGATTGGTCTGTAGATTACTTGGCTGCAATAGCCATTACTTTGGCAATTTTACAGCCGATAAGTTTAGCGTTATATTATAAAATCTGCAATAAAATCTGATTTACTATGGAGAGGAAGGAGAGAGTATCATGTCTCAAGTGCGTTTGAGCGAATTGATTGGTAAGGATATAGTTAATATCCAAAATGGTGGACGTTTAGGTATTATTGCTGATTCTGATTTGGTAATTGATAGTGAAACAGGGGAAATTCAATCGATTCTTCTTCCTAGTAGAAGTGGATTGTTTAGTTTTTTAGATCGCAACAATTTTAATATCCCTTGGTCTTGTGTAAAGAAAATTGGGAATGAGGTAATTATCGTTGATCTTGATGAAACGCATTTTAATTATAAAAGATTTAATTATTGACAAATAGCAATCATCATCATACAATATATTAAACTTAAAAAGTATTACCTCACTCTGTGGAGTGGGGTAGGGGTTGCGATAATCTAGAGTATTCCAGGGAGTTGGCTACGAAGAACTGGAGGAAAGGGATGTTCGCCGAAGTTTAGTAATTTGCCAAGTTACTATGCTGGGTCTGCATTAAATAAGTGCAGGACTGTCATCTGATTGATCCCGCAATCAGATGGAGAACTATCTCACGAAGGGAGGAGGAGGTATTATTTATTCCAGCGATAGGTATATACCTGTAGCTGTTTTTTATTTTCTAGTGGAAATAAGGAGGTCAATTGCCAATGGAAAGTTTTAATATTAAGGTTGTGGTAACCGGAGCGAGTGGGAAGATGGGTGGTGCCATTATTAAAGGACTAAGTCAGAGTGCTGATATAGATATAGTTGGAGCTATTGATATCCAAAACATTGGTAAAGATGCAGGAGAATTAGCGGGAATTTCCTCTTTGGGAGTGCAAATCTCGGATAATATAGACCAAGTCCTCGAGGAAAAGAAGCCGGATGTGGTAATAGATTTTACGCATAAGAAAGCAGCTCAGCAAAATATCCCGCTTGTCTTAAAAAAGGGGGTAGCGGTTGTTGCCGGAACAACTGGTATGGAAGAGGCAGATTTGGCTGAATTTGATCGTTTGGCCAAGGAAAATAGTACATCAATGTTTCTTGCTCCTAATTTTTCTTTAGGCGCTGTGATCATGATGAGATTTGCGCGCGAGGCTGGGAAATATTATGATCAGGGTGAAATAATCGAGTATCATAATGATAAAAAAGTAGATAGTCCATCCGGGACAGCTATTGCTACGGCACGTAATATTAAGAATGATTATTCTACACCGGAAGTTAAGGAAGAGAATACAGTTGCTGACTATTGTCGTGGGGGAGATTTTGGGGGAATAAGGATACACAGTGTCAGGTTGAAAAGCCTGGTAGCACATCAGGAGGTACTGTTTGCAGGTACTGGTGAGCTTCTCACGATCAGACATGATTCATATTCCCGTGAATCATTTATCCCCGGAATTTCAATGGCAGTGCGCAAAGTGCAATTATGGCAAGGACTAAAAGTAGGATTAGAAGAAATTCTAGATCTAAATAGTTAGGATTATGATTCAAATATAAAAAGGGGGCTGTTGTTTTGAAAAACTTTCCTAGACTTGTTACGGCAATGATTACTCCTTTTAAAGATGATTATAGTGTGGATTTCGAAGGCGCTCAGAAGTTAGCATTACAGCTGATTGAGGAAGGTAACGAAGGTTTGGTTATTTCAGGAACAACCGGTGAGTCACCTTCCTTAAGCAAAGAGGAAAAATTAGATTTATTTAAAGCTATAAAAGAGGTTGTAGGGTCTAAAGCCTGGGTTATTGCCGGTACGGGTTCTAATAGTACGCTAGATACTGCTAATTTTACTGAGAAAGCGGCTCGTACGGGTGTTGACGGAGTTATGTTGGTAACCCCATATTATAATAAGCCTACTCAAGATGGTTTATATCAGCATTTTAAAACTGTTGCCGAAACCATAGATTTACCGGTAATTCTTTATAACGTACCAGGGAGAACAGGAATTAATTTATTACCAGACACAGTGGTGAAATTAGCCGCTGTACCCAATGTTGTGGCTTTAAAAGAAGCTTGTGGTAATTTAGATCAGGTTACTGCCTTGAAAACAAAACTTCCTGAAGAATTTTATGTTTATAGTGGTGATGATATTTTAACGTTACCGATGCTTGCTGTTGGTTGTTATGGAATTATAAGTGTTGTATCACATATTGTTGGCAAACAGATGAGTGCAATGATTAATGCTTATTTATCAGGAGATATTCAGAAGGCTACGAAAATACATTTGCAGTTATACCCGATTTTCAAAGCACTGTTTGTAGTTTCCAATCCTATTCCAGTGAAGAAAGCTCTTGCTCTTGTTGGTCGTCCGTCTGGCAAACTGCGTTTACCCTTAGTCGAACCGTCACCTGCTGAAACGGAGGTTATCAAAGAGGCCTTGAAGAAAGTGGGAGCCTTAAGTTAAAAGGCTTCAACCAAATGTAGCTAAGAATAAGTAACGTCAAAGGTATTGCTCGAGAAGCAATGCCTTTTTATGTTTTATTGCTCTTGCTTGTATCTGTTTTGAAAATAGGTTATAATATAAAAAGTGGCTAAATCAGAGCGGTATTTTTTTGGCGTATGGAGAACCTTCTGCTCGGACGTCGGAGAAGGTTTTTTTCATATTATAAATTATAAGCTATGTGCGGATTACAAATCATAAGCTATGCGGGAAATATGCTCGGTGTTATTTGGTGTATACTATCTAAAAATTAATTAGGAGGTTTATAATGGCAGAAAACAAAAAATTATCTTTGATTCCTTTGGGCGGCCTTGGAGAAATCGGGAAGAACATGATGGTCGTTCGTTATGATAAGGAAATCATGGTGATTGATTCAGGACTATCATTCCCTGAGGATGAATTATTGGGAATAGATATTGTTATTCCCGATATTACCTTTTTAATCGAAAACAAGGATATGATTAAAGGTATTGTCCTTACACATGGTCATGAAGATCATATTGGGGCATTACCCTATGTATTAAAGGAGATTAATGTTCCTGTATATGGGACTAAACTTACCTTAGGGTTGGTTCAGGAAAAGTTAAAAGAAAACAATATAGGTAATGTAAAATTAATACCTGTACAACCAAAAGACAAAATCAAACTAGGAAAACATTTTAATGTGGAATTTTTTAAAGTCAGTCACAGTATTCCGGATGTTGTTGGTTTAGTTATTCATACACCGGTAGGAATAATCTTACATGCTGCTGATTTTAAATTTGACCAAACGCCAGTGGATGGAGAAGTTACTGATTTTGCTACCATTTCAGAATATGGTAAAAAAGGAGTGCTTGTATTACTATCGGATAGTACGAATGTTGAACGGCCTGGTTATACTCTTTCAGAACGTGCCGTTGGCGAAGCTTTTGATGAGATTTTCCGTAATGCTAAGGGGAGAATTATTGTCGCCACTTTTGCTTCTAATGTACATCGTATTCAACAGGTGGTTAATGCCGCTTATAAATATAACCGAAAAGTAGCGATAGTGGGCAGAAGTATGGTTAATGTAGCTACTATTGCCCAGGAAACAGGGTATTTAACTATTCCGGAGAATGTCTTAGTAAGTATAGATGAAATCTCTTCTTATCCGAGTGAACGGATTACGATACTTACTACAGGAAGTCAGGGTGAACCTATGTCAGCGTTAACTCGCATGGCTATGTCTGATCATAGAAGAGTGAAAATAGCATCTGGCGATACGGTGATTATATCAGCCAGTCCGATACCTGGAAATGAAAAATTAGTAGCTAAAACAATAAATCAGCTTTTCTATTTAGGAGCTGAGGTAATTCATGAATCAGTAAGTGGTATTCATGTTTCTGGTCATGCCAGTCAGGAAGAATTAAAATTAATGATTAATTTAGTAAGACCTAAGTTCTTTGTCCCTGTACATGGAGAATATCGTCATCTGGTGAAACATGCCAAACTCGCTGTACAAATGGGCATACCCGAAGAAAACATTTTTGTAGCTGAAAATGGACAGGTATTAGATTTTAATGCTAAAAAAGGTGCTATTAATGGCAGAGTGACCTCTGGAAGAATTTTGATTGACGGCTTGGGCGTCGGAGATGTAGGTAATATTGTTTTGCGAGATAGAAAACAGTTATCTCAAGATGGTATTTTTATTATTGTGGTTACGATTGAGAAAGAATCAAATTTAGTTGTCGCAGGGCCGGATGTGATTTCCCGTGGTTTTGTTTATGTTCGGGAGTCTGAAGAACTAATGGATAAATCCAGAGAAAAGGTGAAAATTGTCTTAGATAATTGTTTTGAGAAGGGAATAACTGATTGGTCGACAATTAAATCTCAAATCAAGGATGCATTAAGTAGATATCTTTATGAAAAAACGAAGAGAAGGCCGATGCTTATACCAATTATCATGGAAGTCTAAGTCTAAGTCTAAGATATATGATAAAGATAAAAATACAAGTTACATGATAAATGCGTTCTCAGTAACGCATTTTTTTTATACAATTACGCATGCTAGCAGAGATAATAATTCTAGAGGGGAGAGGATTTTTTGCCGCGAAAAAGAACATTAGTGACAGATGAATTTCCACATGACAAAAATATTAAGCAATTAGTAAGTGAAAACATAAAGGAATTGGGGGTATCCCAGGTTCCTCGTGATACATCATCAAATATCCATTGTTTGACTATCGTTGGTCAAATAGAAGGGCATTTGATCTTACCTCCACAAAATAAAACTACAAAATACGAGCATATTATTCCCCAACTGGTAGCAGTTGAACAAAGTTCACAAATTGAGGGATTATTGATTATTTTAAATACGGTTGGCGGAGATGTGGAAGCAGGATTAGCTATTGCAGAAATAATTGACGGCTTATCCAAACCGACGGTTTCGATTGTTTTAGGTGGAGGTCATAGTATTGGTGTGCCCATAGCGGTTGCAGTAGATTATTCTTTTATTACACATACAGCGACTATGACTATTCATCCTATACGGCTTACGGGATTAGTCATTGGCGTTCCTCAGACTTATGAATATTTAGATAAAATGCAGGATCGAGTGGTTCATTTTGTGGAAAAACATTCCCAAGTTTCACAAAAGAAATTTCGTGAATTGATGTTCCGTACAGGTGACTTAGCTCGGGATATTGGTACAGTATTAGTAGGAAAGGATGCTGTTAGTATTGGTTTAATCGATGAGCTAGGCAGCCTTTCACAAGCAGTAAATAAACTTACGGAATTAATTGAATTAAAAAAATCGGGAGGTAAACCAATACAATGATTATTTATACACCTGTACCGCCTGAAGTGTTATGGTATGAGGAAGAACGTGATAAAGTACAAATTAGTGAAGGATTAGTACAGGGAATACCGGTCCAAATGAAAGTAGTACAGGGAATGAATGTTGTAGAGAGAGTATTAAGTACTGATCCGGCGCATTTTTTAAATAGTGCTTGTCAACCGGGGAGTAAAATAATATAGTAAAATATAGTATAGTAGTGAGGTGAAATTATGCCCAAAATCAAAAGAACAACTTTAAAAAATGAAATAAAACAAGAACTAATTGGTATCTTTCTTTTAGCCTTATCTATTTTTGTTTTCTTCTGTTTATGGCAGGAAAATTTTGATAGCGAAGCTTCTTTTTCAATCGGTGCTATTGGCAACGGTATATGCTATGTTTTAAATTGTTTATGTGGCACAGGAAAAATCCTCGTTCCGATAATTCTTTTTATAGCCGGAATTAGCAAATTAATGAAACGACTAAAAATTGATTTACTTGCTTTTGGATCTATAATTGTGATTTTGTTGTCGGTTTTAGCATTGTTTCATTTGGAGCAACCGTTAGAAGCTCAAACATTTGCTTCCGGATGGGCAGGCGCTGGCGGGGGAATTATTGGTGCGCTTATTTCACGCTTCTCGGTGCTTCTTTTTGGGAGTGGCGGGTCATATATTTTTTTGATTGTATTGATTGTTGCTTCTGTTATAGGCATCCTGAAAAGAAGTATAGGAGATCTAGTTAAACAGTTTTTTGTTTGGTTAAGAAGTTTTTTTGCAAATACTTGGGAAGGTCTGATAGATTTTCTTTTTGAAGAGTATGAAGAAGATGAAGAGAATAAACTTAAAAAAAGAACTAAAAACAAGTCGGACAAGGATGTACATAAACCGGTGATAATTGACCATTATGAAAACGAAGAAAACGAGTTAAGCGCAAATATTCATACATCTCCGGTTATAGTAAAAAATGATAATATTATGGATAATGAAGTTAAGCAAACCGATTTTACGGAGTTCCAACTTCCGCCGATGGATTTATTAAAGAGTTCGCCAAAAGTTAAGAGTTCCCGATTAAATAAGGATATAACCGATAAAGTTAGGATTTTGGAGGAAACTTTAGAAAGCTTTGACGTCAAAGCTAAAGTAACGCAAGTGAGTAGAGGACCTAGTATTACTAGATTCGAGATCCAGCCCCCCTCAGGAGTAAAAGTAAGTCGGATTGTCAATCTCGCGGATGACATCGCTCTTTCTTTAGCGACACCACAAGTACGAATTGAAGCTCCCATTCCAGGTAAAGCGGCTGTGGGGATAGAAGTACCTAATGAAGAAATTGCGATGGTAACCTTACGTGAAGTCTTAGAAAGCGGACATTTTAAGGATTCCAGTTCTAAATTAACGGTAGCTTTAGGTAAGGATATAGCCGGGAATCCTATTGTAGCCGATTTAGGCAAAATGCCTCATTTATTGATTGCGGGTGCTACAGGTTCGGGGAAAAGTGTTTGTATGAATTCCTTGATCGCCAGTATTCTATATAAGGCTTATCCACATGAAGTAAAGCTGATTATGATTGACCCCAAAGTTGTTGAGCTGTCTACATACAACGGAGTGCCTCATTTACTTGCCCCTGTAGTTACTGACCCTAAAAAAGCCGCTAGTGCTTTGCGTTGGGTTGTTCATGAAATGGAAAGCAGGTATGAACTCTTTGCCGGTATGGGTGTTAAAGATATTCAGCGTTATAATCAAGCTTTGAAAAAAGAGACTACGGATGAAGAGTTACCACAATTACCTTACATTGTAGTCTTGATAGATGAATTAGCCGATTTGATGATGGTAGCACCGGCTGATGTGGAAGATGCTATTTGTCGTATTGCCCAAATGGCTCGGGCCGCCGGTATTCATTTGGTCGTAGCTACACAGAGACCATCAGTTGACATTATTACCGGGGTTATTAAAGCTAATATTCCTTCTAGAATTGCCTTTGCTGTTTCTTCTCAAACTGATTCTCGTACCATCTTAGATATGGGTGGTGCAGAACGGTTATTGGGTCGAGGAGATATGCTGTTTTATCCTACGGGAATGGCAAAACCTATACGGGTTCAGGGAGTTTATGTTTCTGATCAGGAAATTGAACTTCTCGCAGAATGTCTCAAGGCTCAAAATAAGCCTACTGATTATGTTGAATCATGGGATACTGAGGAAGCTGAAACAAATTATTCGTCTGAGGAGGAGGAAGATTCTTTGCTCGCTGACGCGACTAAGCTTTTTATTGAAAGTGGACAGGCATCGATCTCTCTTCTGCAACGACGTTTAAGAATTGGTTATACCAGAGCGGCAAGAATTATTGATCAATTAGAAGATAAAAGTATCGTTGGCAGTTATGAAGGCAGTAAACCACGTGCTATACTTATGACTTGGGATGAATATGAAAAGAAATTTGGGAAGGATAATTAGTTCTGCAAATATCTGGGCATAAAAATATTGTTATATTTATAGAACTTCTCCGGATAAAGAAATATAATGAATGAGTGTGTAGCTTAAAAATAAAGTTATAAAAGATAGGAGGCGAAATTGTGGAAAGGCTTAGTGAAATTCTTAAGACATCCAGACTTAATAAATCTCTGACGCTAGAACAAGTGGAAAATGAGACAAAGATAAGAAAAGATTATTTAGTAGCTATGGAAAATGAACAATGGGAAGTCTTCCCTAATTATATCTATTTAAAAAGCTTTCTCAGAACATATAGTCGTTATTTAGGATTAGATAAGAGCGATTATATTTTATATCTAATTAATGACCTTAAACCTAAACCTCAGCCACAACAGCCTCCTCCGGAAAAAATCGAGTTAGAAACTGCTCCTAAACGTAAAACAGGAATATTACTAGGGATATTAGCCATAGTATTGTTATTTTCAATGTCATCAATATATCAGCAATATTTAAATCCTTTTACCAATAATGATACTGATGGGATTGCGTTACAAGATGGACGAGATCAGGAACAACCTGATTTGACTGATTCTGAACAAAATTCACCAGAACAGAGACAAACTCAGGATGAAGAAATAGAGATGATTGAATTAACATTAAAATGCTTGGATGATCGTTGTTGGGTTGAAGTGAAAAATAACGTTGATGAATTTATTTATCGCAGGACGATTGTCAAAGACGAGGAAATTAGTTTTACTGATCAGCAAAAAATTACTGTTAAATTGGGTAATGCCGGTCAGGTACAGGTGTTGTTAAATGATAAGGATTTAGGCGTACTTGGTGAAGTAGGAGCTGTGGTCATGAAAACCTATGTTTTAGAGGATGCCGTAATAAAAGAGCTTTGACATCGGTAAGACCGTATTATATACTAAATCATGATATTTGAGACAGGAGGCAATAAATGACACAGCAACATTTTAAGATTATTACTTTAGGCTGTGCAAAAAATTCTGTTGATAGTGAGCAAATACATGGCTTATTAAGAAATAAAGGATTTATTCCGGCAGAAGATGTAGCTCGTGCTGAAATTATCCTCCTCAATACATGTGGTTTTATTGAGAGCGCTAAGCAAGAGTCTATTGATACGATTTTGGAGCTCGCCCGGTATAAAAAAAATGGAGCATGTAAGTATTTAATAATGGTCGGTTGTTTAGTTCAGAAATATGCAAATGAATTGAAAGAGTCTTTGCCTGAAGTAGATATGTTTCTGGGTACCGGTGATATCATGGAGTTCCCGGATTTGTTAACGTCATTAAAGAATAATGGGTTAAATAAAGAGTTAAACAAAGAGGGACCAGCGTGTAGGATTACAAGACCGGAAAATTATCTTTATGATGATGGTGTTAAGAGAGATTATACACTGGCGAGGTCTTATGCTTATGTAAAAATAGCAGAGGGTTGTAATAATTGTTGTACTTATTGTGTAATTCCTCAATTAAAAGGAAGATACAGAAGTAGAACTATCGAGTCAATTGTTGATGAAGTAAAAGAGCTTGTGGATAATGGTGTTAAGGAAATAATTTTGATTGCTCAAGATACAACATATTTTGGGATGGAGTATTCAGGGAGATATTTATTACCACAATTACTGCGGGAGCTTGTGAAAATCCCCCAGCTTCGATGGCTGAGACTTCATTATTGTTATCCAGAACATATTACTAATGAGCTTTTACAAACGATAAGAGATGAAGAAAAAATATGCAAGTATTTGGATCTTCCGGTACAACATATTTCCGACCCCATTTTAAGAGCAATGGGAAGGTCTATGGGTAAAGCTCAAATTTTAAATTTGATTAAGAAAGTTAGAGAGCTTATTCCTAGTATTATTTTACGATCTACTTTCATTGTGGGTTTTCCGGGAGAAACCCGTGAACAATTTAATGAGTTATTGGCTTTTCTGCAGGAAGTAAAATTCGACCGGGCCGGATTCTTTGCGTATTCCAAAGAACCAGATACCCCGGCTGCTTTATTGCCTAGACAAATCAGTATGCAGGAAAAGCAAAGACGTTTGGAAAAAGCTATACAATTACAGGATGAAATCTTAGCAAACAAACAGGCACAATTACTGAATAAACAAGTTGAAATAATCGTTGATGGTGCGAGCTTTGATTATGAAGGACTTTGGGAAGGCAGAACCAGAGGCGATTCTCCGGAAATAGATGGAGCTGTTTATTTTAAACCTAAGTCTAAGACTAAATTGGGTGATATTATAAAGATTAAAATTACCCACAGTGAAAACTACGCTCTAATGGGGGAGATTAATGATGAATTTACCTAATAAGCTTACATTATTAAGAATTTTTATGATCCCAATATTTTTGTTGATTTTTTTGATTAGTATACCTTATGGTCAATATATCGCTACAGCCATTTTTATTATTGCGGCAAGTACCGATGGTTTAGACGGTTATTTTGCTCGAAAGCGTAAACAAGTAACTAATCTGGGTAAACTAATGGATCCGTTAGCTGATAAGCTCTTAATTACGGCGGCGTTGATTGTTTTAGTTGAATCAGGGGATATTTCTGGTTGGATTGCTTTTATCATCATTGGGCGGGAGTTTTTTGTTACAGGTCTGCGCACGATTGCTGCTACCGAAGGCGTGATCATCGCTGCTAGTAAATTAGGCAAGTTGAAAACTGTCTCCCAAATCATCGCCATTACAGCAACGCTTCTTAATTTTACTTTTGGCATATACCTTATGTATATTGCCGCGATATTCACCCTTTGGTCCGGGATTGATTATTATTTAAATGCTAGGAAAAAGATAAGGTTAAAAGTGGAATGAAGGGAATAATAAAGTTTTTAGCATCTGGTTTTTATACTGGTCTTTCACCATATTGTCCTGGAACAGTTGGAAGTTTTTTTGCCATTATCATCGCCTGGTTTCTTAGGTTTGACTTGTTCGCTATTCTGTTGTTAATAATCGCAGGGGTTTATATTTGTACGCAAGGTGAGTTGATTTTTCAAAAACATGATTGTCCACATATAGTTTTTGATGAATTCTGTGGTGTCTTTTGTGCCGCTTGGCAGTTGAGTACTTTACCGCAATTTATCGCAGCGTTTC
>Ga0265294_10008612_pt1 | contig 11869 bp, 14 predicted proteins | sample MunlanPumphouse3_FD_192504 | JGI IMG/M metagenome (GOLD analysis project Ga0265294, IMG submission 192504) | Groundwater microbial communities from a municipal landfill in Southern Ontario, Canada - Pumphouse #3 | ecosystem: Environmental > Aquatic > Deep subsurface > Groundwater | place... | reverse complement strand
TGCAGGTATTTAAAATGGCACAGTCGGCCTCTTCTACCGTTGTTGCTGGCTGCATTCCAGCAGCCTGCAAAGCAGCTTCTAGAGCATTTGATTCCGCGGTGTTCATCTGACACCCATATGTTTCCAGCCAGTAGTGGCTGTGTACTTTGTTTTTAGACATTAAGTTAAGAACTCCTACCATGATGCAATACTGCAGCATGCAATGTATTTTTCATAAGCATAGCAATGGTCATTGGTCCAACGCCGCCTGGAACTGGAGTTATAGCGTAGCTTTTTGGAGCAACTTGGTCAAAATCGACATCTCCAACTAAGCGATAACCTCTTTTGCGACTAGTGTCACTTATACGATTCATCCCCACATCGATGACTACCGCGCCCTCTTTGACCATAGAGGCTGTTATTGCTAACGGTGAGCCAATCGCGACAATCAAGATATCGGCAGAGCGAGTATGAAAAGCCAAATCAGCTGTGCGGCTGTGACATATAGTCACTGTTGCATCACGCCCTTTTTGCATGAGTAAGGCCGCAATAGGCTTACCCACAATATTACTTCGCCCTACTACCACTACCTGTTTGCCAACGGTATCGATCTCATATTCATCCAGCAAACGTAGTATACCACCGGGTGTACAGGGAATAAAAACGGGAGTACCTAATATAAGCTTACCCATATTAGTTGGATGGAGCCCATCGACATCTTTATCGGCAGAGACAGTATCGAGTACCTTATGTTCATTAACATGGCTAGGAAGTGGCAACTGCACTAAAATCCCATCGACAGCAATATCTTCATTTAATGCGGTTATAAGCTTAATAAGTTCATTTTCACTAATTGTAGCTTCTAAATGATAATCACGATGCAGAAATCCCATCTGATCACAAGCCTTGCCCTTACTGGCCACATACGTTGCACTAGCAGGATCATCGCCGACCAGAATTACTGCCAAACAGGGTCTATTGCCCGTAGACTCTATAAAACGAGCGCATGCTTGTTGGACTTCTTGACGAACTTTGGCTGCAACTTCTTTTCCTGAAACTCGTATCATATGTACTCCCTTAAATCTAGTGTTCTATTTATATCAAAATTTGAGGATGTTGTGTACCGTAGTAACTAGTTTTCAAAGTCGGGCCAATACGTTATGATGAGATAACTTTGCTCGGTAATAATTGGAGAATAAATGTGATGAAAAAAGTTTTAATAGTATTACTCCTATGTTTAATAGTTCCCTCAGTGCTTTTAGCAGACGAGGAGGCTATGCCAAAAGCACGCCAGTATGCCATGGGAAGCCAAATGTTCACGTTTACAGCTGGACCGGTTCTTCCTGCTTTCTTTTACCGTCCCTTTTTATCATCTGGCGACAAACTACTCTCTTTTAACGAGACACACCTGAAAGTCGGTGGTTATGGGTCAATCCGGTACCAAGGGTTTCTTTCAAGTACTTTGGCCTTAGGTGGAGAACTCGGTTATTACTTTGCCTATGATCGCAATGACCTATTTACCTCAGTCCCTTTTCAAGCCAAACTCACCTATATTCCCCTCCAAGGAACAATCGAAATCCCCTTGAGCATTGGCCTAGGATTTGCCTATAACTCTTACCAAAAGACTAGTTATATGAGCTTGCTAGCAACAGCAGAAGTTGGCTTTAGCTGGTACTTCAAAGAGGAATGGGGCTTAACCATTGGCACTGGATTACAACTTATTCCTGAACTGTATGGCAAAGATACAGATAACTATAGTGACACTACACTAGCTGGCTTTATGCCAATCACTCTATCGGTCACATACCGTAGTAACTAGGAGCAGCAAATGAATAAACATACCCTATTGATCACTATCATCCTGGCTCTTGTATTAGTAAGTGGCTGTAACACTGAAAATGATGGAATTTTTATGCGCATCAGCAAATCAGAAACAAAAACTGATGTAGGAACCATCACCCTCATTGCTAAAAGTGGTTCAAAATTCTATACAAAAACCCGAGAGCACCAATTGCAAGTCTACGAAAGTAATCCAGCAACTAAAGGTTGGACGCTCCTTTCTACACAAGCAACCTTTGTTGCCACAGATACAACCAACATCTATTTTGCCCCATCAGTTACTAAAGACGAAAATAATCCTATCTCTCGGTACGTAATAGATAGTAGTCCCGTTGCCATCACCCCCAAATATGCTGACACCTATGATGTAGTTGCGATGAGCCCTACTGCGGATTTGATGGTGGTCAAGGATGGTTCTGGTAAGTTTGATGTTCTCAAGGTAAGTGATGCATCTATAGTGTTTCCTGGGCTTAGTGATCTCGGTTTTCATGAAACCTTTACCCCACAACTCATAGTACAAGATAGCACAAACTTTATTGTAAGTGGAGTAAGTGGAAAACTTGGAGAAAAGTTTACCTATACACATCACCTCTATGACGGAGCCACGCATACTACTATTACTGGTATTAATGCTCCGGTTGTCGCTTTTTATAACGATGGTACTGATATTGTTCTTCTGACTAGTTCTGGTGAAACTTGGCACAATGGAGGTGCGGGGTATACTTTCACTAAAAAGGGGACAGTACCAAGTTTCTCGGCCGGCACACCATCTCACATGCCCTACCCGGTATTTTTCCATGGAGGGAAACTCTACCTACAAGACAAAAATAATTATATGCGCTCAATTACTCTTGCAACAAGTACTGTGGCTGAAGAGAAAACAATTGATCTATCAGCGGTAAAGGTTTGGAGTTATCTCGTAGATTCTGGTAAAGTTTATGTTGGTACTACCCAAAACGGTATTTTTGAAATAAATATGACGACTAATAAAGTTACCAGTTTATAATACAACAAAGCGGACCAGCTGGTCCGCTCTATTTTTCTCTAGTAATCATTAATCAAAACCACTAATTTAATCACGCCGGACGGTGTGAAGTATCTTGCGTACCTCAGGATCTTTGTATTGTTGATCTATTTCAGCACTCGTGAGGCCGATGAATTCATGATTCATATAATGAATCCAAGTCTCTTCTTCAGCGGCGTTGAGGACGTGCTTGCGACAATAGTAGTCGGGTTGCACGGGAAGTCGCGGTTCATCTTTATAAAGAGCTATTTTATAATCATAGACTGCTACCTTAATATCACTACGGGGTATCCCTTTGGCTAACATCACATTCGCTAGGGCATTCACAGTCTTTCCGGTATCGAAGATATCATCAACGATGAGAATTTTATCGCCGGTGCGTAAATGCTCTGGACTGTATGTCCACCCATCGATGCGTACTTCAGATTCTAATTTCATATTTTCATAGGAACGGGCCACCACGGCAGCATAGAACACTGGACGATCTCCGGCCTTATTGCGAATCAGTTTGTAGTACTCGCTAAAGACATTGCCCATATAGGCGCCTCCGCGGAGGGAGACATAAATAATATCGGGAACAAAGCCATCTTCGTAATGCATCTTATGTACCAGCTTAAGGGCTGAATCGCGTAACATCTCAGGACTGATAAATTCTTTTTCCATACCCCACCCTAATGACTTATTCTGTAACCGTCAATATCTTGACACCTTCATTGGTAATTGCGATGGTATGTTCAAAATGGGCCGAAGGTTTACCATCTGCCGTAACTACCGTCCATCCATCATCGAGATTAATAATATTCTTGGTTCCTAGATTAATCATCGGTTCAATAGCTAGCACCATACCCTCTCGCAAGCGCGGATTAGGTGAAAGCGCACTAACATAGTTAGGAACCTAGGGTTCTTCATGTACAGCCAAACCTACCCCATGACCACAATAGTCGCGTACTACTCCAAAACCGTGTGAATCGGCTAAGGCATAGATTGGAGCCGAAATATCGTGGATGCGACCTTTCTTTTTATTTGCTCCCTCAATACCAACTTCCAAACACTGTTTGGTAACTTGTACTAAGCGCTCGTTATCTAAAGTGGAAGAACCGCCAACAATATACGTACGGGCTGAATCACTAAAGTACCCATTCAAATCAATACCTAGATCAACACTCACTAAATCACCATTATAGATTTTCTTCTTACCCGGTATACCGTGAATAACTTCTTCATTCACAGAGATGCACGCGGAGGCTGGAAATCCCATGTAATTGAGGAAAGCTGGACGACCCTTGTGTTTCGTAATAAAATTATAACAATAGGTGTCTATCTCTTTAGTGGTCATTTCAGCACTAATGAAGGATTCTAAATTATCGAGTAATTGTGCTAAAAGACGGCAAGATTCCTCAATTCTCTTAATTTGGTCAGGACTTTTTAACGTGATCATCTATTTCCTTGCGCATTGAATCTAACATGCCATTGATGAATTTATAATTCACCTCTCTACTATATTCTTGCGAAAGCTGTACTGCCTCCGTAATTACTACATTGCTATGAATATCTTGTACATACAGCATCGAAAAAACACTAATACGCAAAATATTGCGATCTATATAATCTATCCTTTCGATTGGCCTATTAATAGAATAACGGGTAATCCAACTATCTATCTCAGCTAAATGTTCTAGCGTGCCAGCAATTAAAAAGCGAGCAAAGATCACAGCTTCGGGATGTAGGTGCAACTGCTCTTCTTGTGAGACGGCGGGGAAATCGCTGGGAATTTGACCTTGACTTAGTTCCCCATTGAAATCAAGGGCATAAAGAGTAGCAAGAGCTAATTCGCGACCTAGATGCCTATTCCTCAATTGGATTGCTCCGGAGTGTACAAAATATTAATAAACGCGCTATCACGCAATTGTTTGACCAAATTGTCGATAGCTCGTAAATAAGCCGCCTGTTGATTCTGAGAAGTTAATGTTTGGCGGATGTACTGCTTAACCGTAACTTTTGATTCTGGATTGATTGGATCATCGATAGCGAGCAGTTTTGGTTCGGTATGGGTGGTAACTTTCACAATATGGTATCCACCAGTGGACTCAAGGACTCCTGAAGGTTTCCCTAACGACAAAGCAAAGACAGCATCAAAGAAAGCTGGCCCTAAATAAGAGCGCATATTAGCATCATCAAAAGCTAACCAGCCGATATCACCTCCACGAGCGACACTCTCAGTATCTTGGGAATACTTAGGCACTAACTCTTCAAATGTGTAGGTGTTATAACGCAACCAACGCGCTAATTGATCCATCTGCTTTTTCACCTCAGCTTTATTTTCTGGAGTAAAAGGCATGAAAATATGGCTAAGCCGAACCAACTCAGGATTCATAAAAGAAGCCCTGTTTGTCCGATAAAAATCAAGGATTTGCTGTTCAGTCGGCTCTTTATAATCTTGAATAACTGCAGGCATTTTTCCACGAACATAGAGATCGACTAAAGCCGATTCTTTAAGACTTTTTCGAAATTCTGCCATTGAAATCCCATAATTATTCTTAATAATCAATTCAAATTGTTCACTAGTAAGCTCTTTTCCTACTTGTTGCTCAGCATACGCTTTTTGTTGTCTAACTAACTGATCAACTTGCGCATCTGTGACAGCATACCCATCGCGCTCAGCACCTTGTAACACTAACTCATCATTAATCATGACATCTAAAACTTCCAAAGGTTTGACAACTGTTGTTACACCAGCTGCCTTTGCTTCAGCTTGATAAGAAGCCACTTTTTCGTTTAACGATTCGACTGAGATGACACTATTACGGATGAGATTTACCGTCGCAGCTGGTTGTGAAATTACTGCAGCAGAAAGTCCCATGAGAGGAATCGCTACAATGATAATGAAAATGAGAAGACTTTTTTTACTCATGGAAACTACACTCCTGAAATTATGTAATAACTAATCTTTTTCCTATTTCTTTTGCATAGTTACGATTAGTAAGTATATCTGAAAAGGTAAGATACATGCCCTGACTTTCCATAACTCGCATTAAAGTCTGGAGGGTTTTTCCCTGACGAATTCCTTTTTTACTAATAAAAGCAAAACTACGTTTTCCTGAAACGGTTCCGCTTTGCTTAAGAAAATCGCTAATTTTAGAAGGTATTTTGCCTCCCCAGAAAGTAGTGGCACTTGTACCTAAGGCAATATAATCAAAATAGGAGATTATTTTACCAGAATCGCGTTTTATATCGACTACCTCAACATCATGACCTTGTGTTTGGATCCCTTCCGCAAGACCAGAAGCTAAATCCTTACACACTGTAGCGGAACCGACATCTTCAAATAAAACACAAACTCTCATATAACACCCCTTTTGCAAAACGGCAATGACCGCAGTATACACATGCGGTCTTCACCAAAAACAATAATCACTGGGCGAATTATTCAGCAGTGCTCGTTGTATCCCACCACTCTTGAGATTGCTCAACTTGTTCAACTTGAACAGAATCTAACAAAGATTCACCTGATGGCGACTTATTAATAACTGCTAATAAAATAGCAAGTACTAAAAAAGACGTTCCCAAAATAGCGGTAAATCGGTTTAAAACCTTGCCGGTTTGTGAACCGAATGTAGAATCGCTACCACCACCGAATATACCACCAAGCCCAGTACCGCCTTCACTTTGTATCGCTACAAGGAAAATAAGTAATAGGCTAGCGATAATAAAGAGTATGAGAAGAATAATGCTAATAACACCCATTGTGAACTCCAGTTTACTTGTTATACCGCACAATAGGCCCAAACTGCTCAACAGAGAGCGCAGCACCACCCACTAGTGCGCCATCGATATGTTTCATAGCCATGAGGTCCTTCACATTCGACGGTTTCACTGAACCACCATACTGTATTATTAACGATTCTGCAACACTTTTACTATAGAGTTTTTCAATCTCACTACGAATAAAAGCGTGAGCACTGTTAGCATCGTCCGGCGTAGCCGTCTTTCCGGTGCCAATAGCCCATACGGGTTCATACGCAATAATAATGTGGCTCATCTCCGAAGCTGAAACATCTTTAAGTCCTTCGATTACCTGCCGTTTTAAGACTGTTTCTAGTTGTCCTGCTTCCCGTTCTTCTAAAGTTTCGCCAACACAGAGGATCACATCTAAATCTTCGGCAAGAGCAAGTTTTACTTTGCGATTAATAAAGGCATCGCTTTCACCATACAACGCACGTCGTTCTGAATGGCCCAATATTACTACGGAAACTCCTAGCTCTTTGAGCATAGGTGCTGAAACTTCACCGGTATAAGCTCCCGATAGATGATCGGCCATATTTTGAGCAGCAACTTCAATACTTGATTCTTGCAGTGCTTCAGCAACTCCAGGAATCGTGACAAAAGGAGGGGCTACCACTACACGAACCGAAGCGTCTTTTACTGCTTCTGCTAAAGCCTTAGCAAAGACTACTCCCTCAGAAGGGGTCATATTCATTTTCCAGTTACCCGCTATACACACTTTTCTCATGTTATCTCTCCAATGCTTTAATGCCAGGCAACTGTTGCCCTTCTAAAAACTCAAGGGATGCACCACCACCAGTCGACACATGATCGATTTGATCGGCATATCCAAACTTATTTACCGCTGCAACAGAATCACCCCCCCCAACGACAGTAGTTCCTTGGGATTCTCCAACCATCTTGGCAACGGCCTTAGTCCCGGCTGCAAATGAAGCAAATTCAAAAACACCTAGGGGACCATTCCAGACAATTGAACGGGCAGCTTTCAACTCTTTCCCTATAAGATCGAGAGTTTTTGGCCCGACATCCATACCAATTAAACTCTCTGGGATATCGGTGGAATCGACCATTACAGGAGTGGCGTCCTCTTTAAATTCAGCAGCGCACACGTGGTCAACAGGAAGAATTACACGCACACCCTTCTCTTTAGCTTTATCTAAGAAGGATTTAGCCACATCTAAGAAATCTGCCTCTAATAAAGACTTACCGATGGTATGTCCTTGTACCTTGAGGAAGGTATACGCCATTCCGCCCCCAATTACGATGGCATCACATGTTTTGGCTAAGGATTCTAATACACTTATCTTTGAAGAGACTTTAGAACCTCCAATTACAGCCACAAACGGCTTATCTGGGTTCTCTAGTAAAGGAGCAAAGAATTTGACCTCTTTTTCAATAAGAAAACCTGCTACAGAAGGAAGGAAATGGGAAACACCTTCAGTAGAAGCATGCGCGCGGTGAGCAGTTCCAAAAGCATCATTGACATAGATATCACCATACGTAGCTAATTTCTTAGCAAAATCAACATCATTAGCCTCTTCACCTGCATAAAAACGGACGTTCTCAAGGAGAAGCACCTCACCAGGGAGCAATGCTGCTACTTCCTTCTGGACGGCATCCCCTATCACATCAGAAGCTAACTTCACTGGACGACCGAGCAATTCGGCAAAACGCTTGGCAATGGGAGCCATACTAAAAGCAGGATCTTTTTTCCCTTTTGGGCGACCAAAATGGGACATAACAACCAAAGAAGTCCCCTTTTGCTCCAAAATATAATTAATTGTCGTCAGCGCGCTTCGAATCCTAGTATCGTCGGTTACTATACCATCTTGCAAGGGTACGTTGAAGTCGACACGAATCAAGACTCGTTTACCTTGCAAATCGATATCTTTTACTGTTTGTAATTTCATCATAACTCCTATGTATGCCTGATGCGCACCAAAGGTGGCGCGCATCAATAAAAACTTTAATTAAGGATGATTAATCCATTAACATTTTGGCGAGATCGACAACCCGAGCTGAATAACCCATCTCGTTGTCGTACCAGGACATGACCTTAAAGAACTTTGGTCCAACCTTCATGGTCATTTCGGCATCAAAGATAGATGAATGTAAATTACCTTTTACATCGCTTGAAACAATAGGATCCTCTGTGTATTCCAAAATCCCTTTCATTGGACCGTCAGCAGCAGCTTTAATAGCAGCTTTGAGCTCCTCGACTGTACAATCTTTTTCTAACAATACTGTAAGATCTACAACTGAACCAGTTGGAGTCGGCACACGCATTGCACACCCATTAAGCTTTCCTTCCAGTTCTGGAATAACCTTAGAGACTGCCCGAGCAGCGCCTGTGGTTGTAGGAATAATTGACAAAGCAGCCGAACGAGCCCGGCGAAGATCTTTATGGGGCTGGTCAAGAATAACCTGGTCATTAGTATAGGCATGAACAGTAGTCATTATACCACGATCAATTCCAAAAGAGTCATTCAGTACTTTTGCTAAAGGAGCTAGACAGTTTGTAGTACAAGAAGCGTTGGAATAGGCATGTAAACTACGATCAATTTTATCATCATTTACCCCTAGGACAACCATCTGATCAATTTGGTCTTTGGCAGGAACAGTTAAAACAACTTTTTTTGCACCTGCTTTGATATGATCCTTATAACCGCCTCTTGGTCCTTCAGCCGTTGTAAATACGCCGGTAGACTCAATAGCAATATCAACACCGAGTTCTTTCCAAGGTAGTTCAGCGGGATTACGAATAGCAAAAATCTTGATCTCTTTACCATCGACTACAATAGCATCATCTCGAGCTTCAACTTTCTTTCCATATACACCATACGTTGAATCGTATTTGAGTAAATGGGCTAAAGTTTTGGGATCGGTGAGGTCATTAATACCGACGATCTCAATGTCTTTGTCTTCGATAGCTATCTTAAAAACATTTCTTCCGATGCGACCGAAACCGTTAATTGCAATTTTCATGAAATAATTCCTCCATATCTAGTATGTATCGTTCCTAATATAACGATTAAAGTGATAGAACGTCAACGAATCAGCTCCTTTTAATTGTAAATTTCACATGATTGATTGCTAGATGGTAATTTTAGGTCTTCATAGATTCATTAATGGTAAAAAATAATTATGCTATCCTTACAATATGAGTACATTTTGGTCTATAGGGAGAGTTCTGAACTCAGAGGCGAAGGAGTCAAATCACCCTAAGTCCTGGAAAGAGTTTCTCCTTTTTCAACAATCTGAGCGGTGATATCTTAAAAATGGTAAAATAAAAGTTAATCACAAGAGTAATCAAATACATTTGTCAGTGATTTGCTCACCAATTATTAATCAGAAATAACTACTTTATCTTTACCAAGCTCTTTAGCCTTGAGCAGATTTTTATCGGCCTGAGCTATTAATGCAACACTGCTTTCTCCATGCCGGGGAAACATTGCCAAACCCATAGAAAGGGTAACTTGATTAAATCTAGGATCAAGATGAATTCTCCCATCACTCTTAATTGTCACCCGTAATCTTTCAGCAAATTCATACAGCTTTTCTAAAGTAGTATTTGTTATAAGAAGGACAAACTCATCTCCACCGTAACGGCAAACAATGTCATGCAAGCCCACGTTTTCCAATAAGAACTGCCCCATAAGCGCAAGTAGCAAATCACCTGTGTTGTGTCCATAATTATCGTTATAGCTTTTAAATCGATCAATATCGATAAGGACTACACCAAAATTTGGATCTTTATGAGTTTTTCTACGAATTTTACTCGCCAGAGTTTCTTCAAAATAACGACGATTGAACAACCCAGTAAGGTGATCTGTTATTGAACTCTCTTTAAACTGTTTAAGCTGCAATCTAATAATATAATTTGCCACAATACTTAAAACAGAAACAATGAGGACATAGGCCAGAAAACTTTCCCAGTCATTAGCCAACAGCTGTGGAGAACTAAAGACTATAATAATTAAAACTATAAATTGGGTAGCTGATAGAACTACGGTAAAGATAACTGGGAGGAGCAAACTTGAAAACACAACAGGAACCGTCAGATACACTAAAGGGAAAAAACTTTGAAAACCATCCTGTAAATCGATTATAATCGAACCCCAAGCACCAATAAAGGGAATTAAGAGTGTCAAAACGGAAGAGAAATTATATTTTTCTTTTTTATTGAAATAATAGGCAAAAACACTAAGAATGGCCATAACACCTATCAAAAAGGTGTAGGCTTGCCGCTCATAATCTCTAAGAGGAGTGACTAGCAAGAGTAGAACCAGCGAGATACTGAGTAGTCCCAAAACAAAGGGGAGAATCCATCGTAAGTAGACCCCTCTTATATCTTCCTGTTCTCTATTTTTCATCCTGGTTGACACCTCCATTAATACTATGAACGGTCTCTTTTTGAACTAATTAGTGACTTACACAATATGTCCCAATCCTTCTAGACTCTCTTCGTTACAATTTTTACCCGATTGATCTTATGTCCTTCTATTTCTTGAACAACAAAATCCATCTCATGGTATGTAATCTTCTCTTGATTTAAAGGGATACGGCCAAATTGCTCAAACACAAAACCGCCCAGTGTTTCAAAGTCATCCTCCGGTAGATCTAAATCGAGGCGGTCATTGATCTCGTCAATTGAGGTGCGCGCATCACATAAAAAGATCCCCTCGCCCATCTCGATGATATCATCATCTTCATCGTCAAATTCATCTTGGATCTCTCCAACGATAACCTCGAGAATATCTTCCATGCTGACGATCCCTGACACACCGCCGTATTCATCAATTGCCACGGCAATATGCACTCTCCGTTTCTTAAACTCCCGCAATAATTTATCTAAACGAATGGTTTCAGGAACAAAATAGGGTTTACGCATACACGTGCGTACATCAAAAGAGTCATCTTCTCGCTGTTGGCGAAGAATATCCTTGACATAGAGGATCCCAATTACATTGTCGATGGTATCGGTATAGACGGGATAGCGTGAATAACCTTGTTCGGCAATGATTGCCTGAAGCTCAGTAAGTGTTACCGAGTCTGCTACAAATTGAACATCAATGCGGGGAACCATGACCTCTTTCACCGTTGTTTCAGCTAATTCGTCAATCCCCTCAATCATATTATTACGTTCTTCAACAACTTCTGTATCTCGCTGCGGAGGTTGAGTATCATCCCCCAAAAACCATTTTTTCAGTCTCTTCGCTAACCTCACGCAATAGACTCCTTTTT
>Ga0265294_10008609_pt1 | contig 11870 bp, 9 predicted proteins | sample MunlanPumphouse3_FD_192504 | JGI IMG/M metagenome (GOLD analysis project Ga0265294, IMG submission 192504) | Groundwater microbial communities from a municipal landfill in Southern Ontario, Canada - Pumphouse #3 | ecosystem: Environmental > Aquatic > Deep subsurface > Groundwater | place... | reverse complement strand
CAGTCCCGAGCGCCGCCAGTTCATTACCGGAGCCGCGGCCACTGCGGCTGCCGCGGGCGCCGCCACGCTGGGATTTCCGATGATCGCCCCGGCCCAGGAGACGATCACGTTCAAGTTCCAGAGCACTTGGCCGGCGCGCGACATCTTCCATGAATATGCCCAGGACTACGCGCGAACGGTAAACGAGTTGTCGGGCGGCCGGCTCAAGCTCAACCTGCTGCCGTCCGGCGCGGTGGTGGGCGCGCTGCAGATGCAGGACGCGGTGATTGCCGGCGCCCTGGATGGCGGCCACGGCGTGACGGCGTATTGGTACGGCAAGCACAAGGCCTATTCTCTGTTCGGCACCCCGCCTGCCTTCGGCTGGGATGCCAACACCATGCTGGGCTGGATCAAGTACGGCGGCGGTCAGGAGCTGTACGACGAGCTGGTGCAAAAGGTTCTGAAGCTCAACCTGGTGGGCTTCCTCACCGGCCCGATGCCGTGTCAGCCCCTGGGATGGTTCAAGAAGGAAGTCAAGACCGAAGCGGACCTCAAGAATCTGAAGTACCGCACCGTAGGCCTGTCGGCCGACCTCATGAAGGAGATGGGCGCCGCCGTCACCATCATGGGCGGCGCGGACATCGTCCCGGCCATGGACCGCGGGCTGCTGGAAGCGGCCGAGTTCAACAACCCCTCGTCGGACCGCGCCCTGGGCTTCCCGGACGTCTCCAAGACCTACATGCTCCGGAGCTATCACCAGGCGGCGGAGTCCTTCGAGATCATCTTCAACAAGACCAAGTACGACGCCCTGCCCAAGGAACTGCAGGCCATCCTGAAATACGCGGCCGAGGCCCAGTCCGCCGATATGTCGTGGAAGGCCATGGACCGCTACTCGAAGGACCTGGAGGCCATGGAGGCGCAGGGCGTGAAGGTCTTCCAGACGCCGGAGCCGGTGCTCAAGGCGCAACTCGCGGCCTGGAACAGGGTGATCGAACTGCACTCGAAGGACCCCTTCTTCGCCAAGGTGATCGAGTCGCAGAGGGCCTGGAACAGGCGGGTCGTCAAGTTCCAGTTGCGCAACGAACCGAGCCGGGAGCTTGCGTACAACCACTTCTTCTCGGCGTAAGAGAGGCGCGTCGCCCGGTTCTCTTGAAGCTGTCGGAAACAAACATGCGGGGCGAAGGTTGGCAGGCTGCAGGCCCGGCCGTGCGCATAGATCGGGTTGGGCGGCGTAACCCGGCACAAGGATTGTGTGCCGGGTTACGGCCTGCCGGCCTTTTATCCTCGGCAGAGGAACCCCGACCTGCAGCCTCTCCCCCCGGCAGCGCGCAATCCGACCTGTCACCGCACACGAAAGAACGGCCAACAGCTCCTCGAAAATCGCGGCCACTGCAATGGCGGGGCGGGCTATCCCCCGCACTATAACCAGAACGACAGGCAGGCAGCACCATGCAGCGATTCCTATTCCTCATCGACCATATCAGCACCTGGGCAGGAAAAGTCTTCGCCTGGTGCATCGTCATCCTCACCTTCGCGGTCAGCTACGAAGTGTTCATGCGCTACGTGATGAACGCGCCAACCGAGTGGGCCTACGATGCGGCCTACATGCTCTACGGTGCGTTGCTCATCATGGCCGGCGCCTACACCCTGTCGCGCAACGGCCACGTGCGCGCCGACGTCCTCTATCGGCTGTGGCCGGCACGGGTGCAGGCCGGCATCGACCTGATGCTGTATCTCCTGTTCTTCTACCCCGGCATCCTGGCGTTTGTCATCTCCGGTTACGACTTCGCCAAACTCGCCTGGATCGTCAAGGAGCACAGCTCCTTCAGCCCCGGCGGTCCGCCCCTGTACCACTTCAAGGCGCTGATCCCCATTGCCGGCGTACTCATGCTGCTGCAGGGCCTCGCGGAGACAACGCGCTGCATTCAGTGTCTGGTCACGGGCAAGTGGCCACAGCGCCTGCATGACGTGGAGGAACTGGAGAAGGAGATGCTCGAACATCGCCAGACTGAAGAACAATCCGACAGCCTGTCCGAAGGGAAGTCGGCGTCGCTTGCAGTAGGAGGTTCCCGATGACAGACCCTGAAATCGGCATGCTGATGCTGGGCATCTTCATCATCACCATCATGCTCGGCTTTCCCATCGCCTTCACGCTCATCGCCCTGGGCGTGGGCTTCGGCTACTACGCCATGGGCGACGCCATCTTCCCGCTGCTGGTGCAGCGCACCTACGGCGTCATGGCGAACGACGTGCTGATCGCCGTGCCGTTGTTCCTGTTCATGGGCTACGTGGTGGAGCGCGCCAACATCCTCGACCGGCTGTTCCACTCGTTGCAGCTCGCCTCCGGACGCCTGCCCGCCTCCCTGGCGGTGGCGAGCCTCGCCACCTGCGCGCTGTTCGCCACCGCCACCGGCATCGTCGGCGCCGTGGTCACGCTCATGGGGCTGCTGGCCCTGCCCGCCATGCTCCGAGCCGGCTACGACAAGCGCTTCGCCAGCGGCGCGATTTGCGCCGGCGGCTGCCTCGGCATCCTGATCCCGCCCAGCATCATGCTCATCCTCTACGGCGCCATGGCCGCCGAATCGGTGGTGCGGCTCTACGCCGGGGCGCTGTTCCCGGGCCTGCTGCTGGCCGGGATGTACATGCTGTACGTGATCGGACGGGCCATGCTCAATCCGAGCCTCGCACCGCGGTTGCCGGACGAAGAGCTGCGCGTCCCGTTCCTCAAGGTATTCGGCTCCATGCTGACCTCGTTCTTCCCGCTGGCGATCCTGATCCTCGCTGTGCTCGGCGCCATCCTGTTCGGACTCGCCACGCCCCACGAGGCGGCGGGCATCGGGGCGCTGGGCAGCCTGGTCCTGGCCTACGCCTACCGCCAGTTCAACTTCGCGCGGCTCAAGGAATCGGTATTCCTCACCGCACGCGCCACCGCCATGGTGTGCTGGCTGTTCGTCGGCTCCTGGATCTTCTCCTCGGTGTTCGCCGTGCTGGGCGGCCACGAGGTGGTGGAGAGAGGGATGGACGCGCTGGATCTCTCGCCCGTGGGCTTCCTCATCCTCACCCAGTTCATCATCTTCTTGCTGGGCTGGCCGCTGGAGTGGACCGAGATCATCATCATCTTCGTGCCCATCTTCCTGCCGCTGCTGCCGAAGTACGGGGTCGATCCCATCTTCTTCGGCGTGCTGGTGGCGCTCAACATCCAGACCTCGTTCCTGACGCCGCCCATGGCCATGGCGGCTTACTACCTCAAGGGCATCGCCCCCAAGCACCTCCTGCTCACCGACATCTTCGCGGGGATCATCCCCTACGTGTTCCTGGTGATCGTGGTGATGGCGGTGTTCTACATCTTCCCCGAACTCGGCTTGTGGCTGCCGAACTATATCTACAGCCGTTAGGAGGAATGCCGCATGAAACAGAAGATACTGGTGACGCGCGAGGTGTTTCCGGAGGTGCTGGATTACCTCGCCGCGCACTTCGACGTCACCAGCAACCAGGCCGACGTGATCATGAGCCCCGCGCAACTGGCGGAGATGCTCGCCGACAAGGACGGCGCCGTGATCACGCTGTCGGAACGGATCGACGCGGCGCTGCTCTCCCGCTGCCCGCGGCTCAAGGCGGTGTGCAACATCGCCGTGGGCTACAACAACATCGACCTGGAAGCCTGCACCGCCCACGGCGTCATGGCCACCAACACGCCGGGGGTGCTGGATGAGACCACGGCGGACTTCACCTGGGCGCTGATATTGGCTACGGCGCGGCGCGTGGTGGAGTCCGGCGCGGCGCTGCGCGCGGGCCAGTGGCACGGCTGGAAGCTCAAGCAGTTTCTGGGCCTCGACGTGCACGGCGCGACGCTGGGTATCCTCGGCATGGGCCGCATCGGCCAGGCGGTGGCGCGTCGCGCGCAGGGGTTCGGGATGCGCGTGCTCTACCACAACCGCAACCGCCTCGACGCGGCCATCGAGGCGAGTTGCCGCGCGACTTACGTCAGCAAGGAGGAGTTGCTGCGCGAAGCGGATATCGTAACGCTCAACGTTCCCTACACCCCGGCCACCCACCATCTGATCGATGCGCCGGAACTGGCGCTGATGAAGCCGCAGGCCATTCTCATCAACGTGGCCCGCGGCGGCGTGGTGAACGATGCCGCCCTCATCGCCGCGCTCCGGGAGGGCCGCATCGCGGGCGCCGGGCTCGACGTGTTCGAGAACGAACCGGCGCTGCATCCGGGATTCCTGGAACTTGAGAACGTGGTCCTCACCCCGCACATCGCCAGCGCCTCCACCGCGACGCGCATGAGGATGGCGATGCTCGCGGCGGAAAATCTGGTGGCGGCGCTCACGACGGGACGCCCGCCGAATCTGCTGAATCCGGTCGCATGAGTTTGCAGGTCAGGCTGTGCATCATCGGCTCAACGCTAAGGCGCAAAGGCGGATTTGACTCGGTGGATAGCATTGTGGGTCAATCGCAGTCGCAGGGCGGGCATCGCCCACCGAGAAAACCTTGAACGAACGGAGTCCACGCTACCGCATGACAACTTATAGACGATGACAAACCTCTCGAAACCCTTGCGCATGACCCTGACCGAGGCGGCAGCCGCCATTCAGGATGGCGGTCTCGCCAGCGTCGCCTACACTGAATCCTGCTTGACGCGGATCGCGGCGCTGGAACACCGGATCGAAGCCTGGGCCTGGCTCGATCAGGACCGCGCGCTGGCCCTGGCGCGCGCGGCGGACCGCCAGTTGCAGGAGCGCGGCGCCGTCGGCCCGTTGCACGGAATTCCCATAGGCATCAAGGACATCTTCGACACCAAGGGGATTCCAACGGAAATGGGATCGCCGGCATACCGGGGCAACGTACCCGCCGCCTCTGCCGCGGCCGTCGTTGCGCTGGAACAGGCGGGCGCGTTCGTGATGGGCAAGACCGTCACCGCCGAACTCGCCTACATGACCCCGGGCAAGACCCGCAATCCGTGGAACCCGGCGCATACGCCGGGCGGCTCTTCCAGCGGCTCGGCCGCCGCGGTCGCTGCCGGGTTCGTGCCGGCGGCGCTCGGCACCCAGACCAACGGCTCGGTGATACGGCCCGCCGCGTTCTGCGGGGTGGTGGGCTACAAGCCCAGCCAGGGCTCGATAGCGCGCGACGGCGTGTTGACCTTCAGCCCCACCTTGGATCAGATCGGCATCTTCACGCGCACCGTCGCGGACGCCGCCCTCGTGGCCGCCTGTCTCGTGGACGACGACATGCGGATCGAGCCGCTCACGCCCCTGCGCCGGCCGCCGCGCCTGCTCGCGGTGCGCTCCCCGGTATGGGAACGTGCTGATCAGCCGCAGCGCGCCAATTTCCGGGACAGCATCGCACGCCTGAAAGCCGCGGGGGCCAGCGTCGAGGAGGCGGAGCCGCACGGCGCCTTCGCCCGCGCTCACGACGCGCACCGTATCATCATGTTCGCGGAAGGCGCCAACGGTTTTAGCGACTTGCAACAACGCCACCGGGAGCTGCTGAGTCCCGGCCTCAATGCCCTCATTGATGAAGGAAACCGGATATCCGCCACGGCCTACCTGGAGGCGTTGGCGGTGCGTACCGAATTGCAGCGCGAGCTCGATGCGCTGCTGCAGGGTTACGATGCCATCGTGACTCCGCCCGCCACCGGCGAGGCACCCGCCGGGTTGGAACAGACGGGTGATCCGGTTTTTTGCACTCTCTGGACCCTGGCTGGCGCCCCGGCACTGACCCTGCCGACCGGACTCGGCCCGAACGGGCTGCCCCTCGGCCTGCAGCTCGTCGCACGACGCATGCACGACAACCGCCTGCTGGCGGTGGCGCATTGGTGCGCCATGAATCTTCCGTTCGAGAGATTGAATGCAATCGCATAAGCACGGAACGGAGGGTTCGGATTGCCGGGCCACGTCCGGCCACTCCACCACTCGCCCATACCCCGCGCCGGGCGTAACATCGGCCTGGATTGGATAAAACGGCCGGTGATCTGCTTGGTCTAAAATCCGGAATGTGACTGGCACCGGTTACAAAAGTCGCTTAAGCGTAGGGATTCGCATGAGAATCTGGCAACTCCCCAAAAGACTCCGTCGGCTCGGCCATATCTCCTACAACCGGTTATTCAGTCTGGCCATTGCCGCGGGCGCCATCCCTTCACACCAGGACTACACGCGTTACGTCATCGTTGGGCAGTCCCGCTGCGGTTCCAATTTTTTGCGCGGGCTGCTGAATTCGCATCCCGGCATCATCGCGTATGGCGAGTTGTTTCGGCGATATGGCGAGCTGAACTGGGGGCTGCCGCAATATCCTGCCACGAGGCGCCAGCTCGCGCTGATACGCCGCGATCCCGTCGCTTTTTTGGAACAGGAAGTGTTTCAGCGCTATCCGCGCCATATTCGCGCCGTCGGATTCAAGCTCTTCTACTACCATGCGGCCAATCCCGAGTGGCAAAGCGTCTGGCGTTACCTGCAGGAGCGCCGGGATATCCGCGTCATCCACCTTCGGCGCCGCAACATGTTGCAGACGCTGGTATCGCGCAGGATAGCCAATCTCACCCAGCAATGGTCCCTCGGAAATCCTCATGGCCGGCCTCTGGAGGCCGGGCCCATCCGCCTTGACTATAACGATTGCCTGCGCCGGTTCAACATCAATCAGCGGTGGGAGCGCGAAACCGCGGAGAGGTTCCGCAACCGCCCGATGATCGAGATTGTCTACGAGGATTTGGCACGCAACTACCAGGGCACCCTGCAACACCTTCAGCGTTTTCTCGGCGTCGAAGAGAATTCCGTCACGCCACAAACCCGCAAGCAAATGCGCAAGCCCCTCGCCGAGCAGATCGCCAACTATGCCGAGCTCAAGGCGCGGTTTCACGGCACTCCGTGGGCTGCGTTTTTCGATGAGTGAGACATGCCTACACCACCCCGCAGGCAGGCGGCTGCAACTGCCCGGCATGGCACGCAGTCGATCAACGCGAAAGCGCGAAGTGTTATTACGGCTATGAGCTATCCCCCGATTCAAATCCGCCTTCGTGTTGAGCAGGGCTGACAGGATTCGGTTCCTGGGGGCACACCGCTCTAAAACCGGCGCGACCACTCCCGCGGCCAACGCTCCACCACCACCTTCGTCTGGGTGTAGAACTCCACGGCATGGGCGCCCTGGGCGTGGAGATCGCCGAAGAAGCTTTCGTTCCAGCCGCTGAAGGGGAAGAACGCCATGGGCGCCGCCACGCCGATGTTGATGCCGATGTTGCCTGCGTTCGCCTCATGGCGGAAGCGGCGCGCGGCGAGCCCGCTGCCGGTGAAGATGCAGGCCATGTTGCCGTAGCTGCTCCGGTTCACCAACGCGATGGCTTCGTCCAGGTCCGCGGCGTGCATCAGGCCCAGCACGGGGCCGAAGATCTCGGTGCGAGCAGTCTCGCTCGCGGGATCGACCCGGTCCAGCAGCGTGGGGCGGATGAAGTTGCCGCGCTCGAAACCGGCGATGGACGGCTCCCGGCCGTCCACGACGATCCTGGCGCCCTCCTCCACTGCCTTGGCGATCAATCCCTGTATCCGCGCCTTGCTCTGCGGCGTGATCACCGGGCCCATCTGCACGCCGTCGTGCAGCCCGCAGCCCACCACCCGCGCCTCGGCCGCCGCCGCGATGCTGTCGGTGAAGGGCTGCTGCGCCGCGCCCACGGTGATCGCCAGGGAACTGGCGAGACAGCGCTGCCCCGCGCACCCGAAGGCGCTATCCGCCACGATGGCCGTGGCGAGTTCGAGGTCGGCGTCCGGCATGATCACCACCGGATTCTTGGCGCCGCCCTGGGCCTGGACACGCTTGCCGCTGGCCGCGGCGCGCGCGTAAATATACCTTGCGACGGGCGTGGAGCCGACGAAGCTCACCGCGCGCACAATGGGATGATCCAGGATCGCGTCCACCGCATCCTTGCCGCCGTTGACGAGATTGACGACACCCTTCGGCAGGCCGGCTTGTTCCATCAGACGCAGGGCCGACTGCATGGTCATGGGCACCCGCTCGGAGGGCTTCACGATGCAGGTATTGCCGCAGGCGATGGCATAGGGAAGAAACCAGAACGGGATCATCGCCGGAAAGTTGAACGGCGCTATGATGGCGACGACACCCACCGGCTGGCGGAACATGTGCTCGTCGATGCCGCGGGCGATGTCCTCCAGATTCGTCCCCTGCAACAGCGTCGGGATGCCGCAGGCCACCTCCACGTTCTCGATCGCGCGCCGCAATTCGCCGCGCGACTCGTCCAGGGTCTTGCCGCACTCGCGGGTGATGGTGCGCGCCAAGTCCTCCAGGTGTTCTTCCAGCAGCATCTTGAGCCGGAACAGATATTGAATCCGCTCCGTCGGCGGCGTGGCGCGCCACTCGCCAAACGCCGCCTGAGCGGCCTGCGCGGCCCGGTCCACATCGTCCGCCGCGGACAAGGGAACGCGCCCCAGCACTTCCTGAGTGGCGGGATCGCGCACGTCAAGAAACTCAGAAGTGGAACTGGCGACCCAGTCGCCGCCGATGTGGTTTTGCAGAATCGTTGGACTGCTCATAAAGGCGAGAGGTGATGATTGTTCAGTTTTTGTAGGGTGGGCATCGCCCACCGAACAATGCCATGACAAACGGCGCAATGGTGGGCAATGCCCACCCTACGCTTCTAACTGAACCATAGGAGACGGGATGCGGTTGTGCAAACCGCGCGCGCTTCACCCTGCGAAAAGGGGCGCGCCTGGGATCGCCGGCACCCGGCGCCACGCCCCGGCAAAGAACGGCCTCGACAAAACGACGCGCCAGCGCGTAACCCGACCAACGTTACTTGGCCAGTTTTCCCACCGCGTACATCACCCGCGACGCACCGCCCGGCTGATCCCGCTCCAGCCATGCCAGATGCAGATTGCCTTGCGCATCCACCGCCATGACCGGGTTGTCCTGGTGGCGCGGGCCGGCGGCAACGGGCACCGCCAGGTTCTCGCTCCATCCCCCCGGCTCTTTCCACGACAGCCAGATATCGGACGTCCCGTCGCGCATATCGTCCCAAGCGATTACTGTGCCGACGGTCGAATGCATGGCGATGGCGGGATGCCATTGGGGCGTCTGGTCGCCGAACTCGTCCTGCACCTTTTCGTTTGCGCCGAAGCGGCACTTCTCATCCATGAACGCGGCGTAGATGCCGTAGCCGCTCTGGTAATCGCGCTTGTCCATCCAGGTTGCGGCTACTTTCTGTTCGCCCCCGCTCGCCAGCGCCACGCGGGTGACGCCGCTGCCGCGCCCGAAGCGGACATTGCGGACATCGGCCACTTCGTTCAGTCCGATCGGGGCGGAAAACGCCTTGGCGTCCACGGAACAGGCGTAGTAGAGACGGGTATGGCCGTGGCGGCGGTCCTCCCACGCGACCACGACTGCACGCCCGTTCACGGCAAGGCTCGGGTAGAGTTGATCCTGCTGCGGCGGGTCGGACTCCACCGGTTGCGGCGCCGCGTGCGATACCACCGCCACGCCGCTCACACCGATCCGCGCGGTGACGATCCGGGCATGCGCGCCCGCCTTTTCCGCCCACGCGGCAACGGCCTCGGACTTGCCCAGCGGCGCCAGGGCGATCTGACGCGACGCGGCGGACAGGCGCAGCGGCGACCCCAGTTCCGTGGGTGTCGCGACGCGCAGCCATACGGCATCCGCCTCCTCCCAGCCGATGAGAAAACGCCCGTCCGAGAGCGCGATCACTGTCGGGTCGAACGCCGCCGCGTCGCCGCTCACCCGCCATTCGCGCTCGAAGCCACGATCCGGCCGCGTCCTGAATGCCGCATGGACCTGCGACACCCCGGCGCGGTTGTCCGTCCAGACCAGCGCCACAGTATCGCCGGCGACGGCCAGGTTTTTGCGGCCGGCCGATTCGAGCTGATGAAAGACACCCGCGCGCGGCTCGCCCGTCACCGCCAGCGCCGCGCCGAACTCCCAGGAGGCGGAATACGCGGCCGGACCGGTCGCCAGCAGCGATCCCAACAACGCGGCCCGGCGCATCATGACGAGGCATCCAGAAATTCGCTGAGGGACTTCTGCTTGTAGTGCCCCTCCGATACGTAGCGGTCGAAGTCCATGAACTCGTCCACCGTCTTGTAGCCCGGCGCCCGCAGGATCGGCGTGCCGTCCGGTTCGAGGTAGACGAATACCGGTGTGGCGAACACCTTCAGACGCGAACCCAACTCCATCTCGGTAATCCGCTCGCCGCTGGGCAGAGTCAACCGCTCGCCGCTTTCGGCATCCACGTAGACCAGCACGTAGCGGTCGATGTAAAGCTTCTTCAAGGCCGCATCGGAAAAGGTCTCCTGGTTGGTCTTGTCGCACCACCCGCAGCCGTAGCGGCCGAAATAGAGAAAGACCTTCTTGTTCTGCTGCTGCGCCAGGCGTATCCCCTCGTCATAGGTGAGAAAGGGATACCCCTCCGGCGGATCCGCCCACGCCACCGACGCCAGCCCCGACAACATGAACGGTACCAGCGCCCGGCGCAGGGAGCGAAAGACATTCATTGTTCTCATGACTCCTCCTCGCAGTATGTCGGCGGGTACAAGGCGGCATCGGTTGCCGCGCCCGCCTGTTATATTGTTTTCCAGAATCCGCACGCCGGCGGGGCCACGGCCGGTTTTATTTAACGGAAAGAATATCCGTGAACTGCGGTTCTTTCATGGCCCGATGATCATTGTGATTCTCGTCTTTTCTTTGTAGGTCGGGTTAGCGCGTCAGCGCGTAACCCGACGATCCGCCCGCGGCATTAATTTTTTCTCCAACACTGGCGGCTATTTCACTCCTACGTGACACTTCATAAAGGCGCGCCGCCTTCGATCTGCGCCAACTCGGCGCGCAGTTGTTCCAGACGTTTTTGGGCGATGCTCATTTTAGTTTGGTATTTGGTGGTAACGGCCTGCATCTCAATGGAGATACTTTCCTCCCACGTCGCGCCGGCCAAGTTGTTGTTGGCTCGCAACTTCTGGCCCTTGAGTCCTGCCAATTCCCGGTCCATATCGCGCTGGTAATCCCGCATATCCCATTCCAGTTTCGCGATCTCGCGCCGGATATCGGCGGCACGCTGTTCGTTCTTCCAGCCTTTCACTTGCTCTTGCAGGCGTTTGGTACGCGCTTCCACTTCCTCGGCTGCGCCCTGGTCCGGCCGATACACCTTCACTTCGATTTCCTTCGCGTCCGCCGCGCACGGTTTGTCGGAAAACACTGTCTGCCCATTGACCGTGCATTTGTAGATCGCGGCCTCGGCAGGCAGACCGAACAGCAGAGTTAGGATAACAAGCATGTGTCGCATTGCGTTGCTCCTTTGGTTCTTCTTTTAGTAGCTCCTATTGCGTAGGTTAATTTAGGGAAGCTCCGAGGATAGGTCGGGTTAGGCCAATAGGCCGTAACCCGTCTAACAATACTCATGTAGGGTTACGCGCTATCGCGCTAACCTGACCTACATTACTGTTCTTGCAAAGATGACACCAAGCGCAGATCACACAAAACTTTTGCGTATTTCGTCGAAGGGTGTCAAGTCCGCGATACCTCTGCACTCCTGTTGCAGCGTAACGCGTGCCAGCGGCTATTGCCCTATATGCGCAGGACGCTAAACGCTAGCAGGTGGAACTTCCATTTCCCCCGCACTCACGGGCACCGAAGCGCCGCCCACGCGGATGGCGTGAATGGCGTCTGCGCTTTTCTCCGCTTCGATCTCCATGAGACTGGGGCGGCCCATTTCGTGGCCCTGGCTGATGCGCCAGCGGAGTATGCCTTCCTCGTTTTTTCGTGCAGCGAGGTAGCCGGCGAGGGCGGCGGCGGCGCTGCCGGTGGCGGGGTCTTCGTGGGGAGCGATGGCGGGGGCGTACATGCGGGCGTGGAGGTCGCTGTCTGATGATGGAGTA
>Ga0265294_10008607_pt1 | contig 11871 bp, 15 predicted proteins | sample MunlanPumphouse3_FD_192504 | JGI IMG/M metagenome (GOLD analysis project Ga0265294, IMG submission 192504) | Groundwater microbial communities from a municipal landfill in Southern Ontario, Canada - Pumphouse #3 | ecosystem: Environmental > Aquatic > Deep subsurface > Groundwater | place... | reverse complement strand
AATTTTTGGCTATTCGGTTAGATTACTTAATACATTACTTTTCACATATACAATATCTCTAAGTTTAAGCATAGTTATTTCTCCTTTTTAATGATTAATTTCTTCTAATTCACAATTAAATCTATCGGTATTAATTGGTTCTCTTAATGTATAATCTAAAACTTTCTTATATAATATACCAGATTCATCCCCAAAAGACAATATGTTTTCTCCTGGAAAAATTGTATCATCTTCATCATACTATAAACTATCTATTAATTGTTCCTATGTAACTATATCATATTCAGATGTAGCAAACTATATATTCCAGCGATCCTATACTATTTCGCCTATATCATTTAAAAGATCTTTTATTGTTAATATTTCGTCTGTAATATTAGTAATAATAAAACTACTAGAACTACTGTTACTAACAAATCCATTACGTATTTTCATTTATACTCTACCCCTATATTTCTGCTTTATATTTATTTTCATATTCTTGATATAAACTCCTATATCGAGTTAAATATTTGTTAAGAAATTCAGATTTAGATACAATCATATTTTCGGGCACTAATTCATTAATACCGTCTAATACATAAAATACACCATCCAATTTAATATGTATTTCTTCTATTGTGGTTTGTTTCCACGATGAATTTTTATGATATACCAGTTCACTCACATAATATTTTGTATTATGATCCTGTACTATATCAAAACCAATTGGTTCTGGTTCACGCTCATTAAATTCATATAGCAGTTCCATGTATCTATCATAATAATATTTATACGCTAAATAATATGCTTCGTCTAAAAATGCTAATTCGGAAATAGGAATATCCTACTATTCTATTGTATTACAAATCCAACCATATTTTGGTTTATGTTCTATTTTTGTTACAGTATACATTTGCATTTCTCCCGCTGCTGCAAGTTTCTTACTTGCCATTATAACAGACAAATATGGCATTAAATTATTATCCTATTTTATGGCACTTAACATTGGTATTCTTGGGCGATTTGAATAAAACCCGTCTTTGTCTACTAATCTTGACATTATAGCATTCCTCCAAGTTTTTATTGTTTTCTATTGTATTATAATACATTTTATGCGGATAATTACTAAGATAGTGTTAAATTAATGTAATTATTTTTTTATTATAAAATGAGTTAAGTTAAGAGATATTAAATAGTTGAGGTGGACAATATGCCCGATCAAAATGATAATCCATTAGCTTTTGAACCAATAAATGAACCAATAATAATATCAAAAGTAAATAATGAGAATGAGCAAAATACTCTATCTGAAATGCTTAATAGACAAAAGAAATCATATGATGATATCTAGTCTATAAAATATCAACTTGCTGATACGGGCAATAAAAGTAATATTTTTTAGATGATACGTGAACAACGGGATTTATCTAAAAAAATTAATACTAATATATCAAATCTTACTACTTCAATTCCTAACGCATTTAGTCATTTGAAAAATGAAATTTCACAATAGAACGATTATTATAGAAAACAAGAAAATAGAAGTTATTCTCAAAATGAACAAATAATTAAAAAATTAGAACAAACAAATGATAAATTAGAAAAACAAATTACATAGATAGATAAATTAAAAAAATAGGAAAACGTTACAGGTATTACCATACAACCTATACATCAAATTGTTTAGGGATTTTCTGATATTAAAAAAGAAATAGATGAATTAAAAAAATGGAGAAAATCATAGCAAACTATGTCAACAGGTGGATATACTGGTGGCAGTAATGTAACTAAACCATAGGGTATAGTACATGAAGGTGAATATGTAGTTCCGTAGTGGATGGTAAATCAAAATCAACAAATAATTAAACAATTAGAATCTATTAGAACACAGAATAAAAATTATGCTGTTGGTGGATATGTAAGTAATATATAGGATCAAAAAACTATACAAGCAATAAATCAACTTAAATCACAATATAGATCAGGAATAGCTAAAGTAGCATAGAACCCAAAAGGACCCAACTTTGAAAGTTCAAATTTATAGATAGCAATTTTAAATCAATTAATGGCAAAAACTACTGGAGGAGAAAATTTCGAAATTACTCCATAGGTTTAGAAAATAATTTAGTATCTTACATCTAATATGGGAATAGCATCATTAGACAGCGTAACATAGACTCCAATATTAGAGCTAAAAAATTAGTTTCCCGATTTTAATAAATTCATAGATACTAAGAATTTTTCTAAGGCTAAACAAATAAATAATTTAAAAAATGAATAGAGGCAATTAGCGGGATCTATTAGTAAACACGCATAGTTTAAGGATTTATAGAAAAATATAGGACTTGGAGAAGATGATTTTTAGTATTATTTATAGTTAGCATTTGATCAAATACAAGGAATAGAAGATTCATAGAGTTCAAATATATTTATAAACAAGTTTAGAAAATTCAATAAAATACTTGGTTTACAATTTAAACCACTTACATCTATTGTAGAATCAGTAAATGCATTAGCATTTAAACCTACTGATTATTTTGGAAGAGAAACAGATAATTTAGTAAAATCGTTTTTTAATCTTATTAGAAATAAATATACATCATTAGATGATATACGAGTCCCATCATTTTAGACTGGCGGGTATACTGGATAGGGGAATCCACGTGAAATATAGGGGTTAGTTCATAAAGATGAATTTGTATTACCAAGTAATACAAAATCGTTATGGTCTATATTTACTTCTACTCCTGTAAATTTATTAAAAGAAATATTATATTATACAAAAATTGATTAGATTTAGTCTCAATCACAATTATAGATTGATAGAAAATTAATAGCTATTGAAGATAAAAAATATAGAGATTATTTATATGATAGAAATAAACAATAGAAAGAAAAATAGTTAGGATCACCAGAAGAAATTTAGTTAGAATAGTAGAAACAATAGGGAGTATCAGGCACAGCGGGTGGATTCTTAACAGGATTATTAGGTGCAAAATTATAGGCTAGTTTGGGTGGCATTTTTGGTATTCAAAAAGGATAGGGTGCATTTGGTAATATTAAAAATGTATTAAGTAGTACATAGGGTAGAGTATTAGGTGGCGTAGGAGGTTAGATATAGGTAGGAACAGATTAGTATTCTTAGTATAATAGAAGCACACAAATAGATCCCGTAACTGGTCAAAAAACAACAGATTGGGGTAATGTAGCATAGGGTACTGTATAGGGAAGTTAGGAAGGAGGCTGGTTAAATTAGCTTGGTCAATAGGGAAAATATTAGTAGTTAGGCACATAGTTTGGTGGCCCGCTGGGAACTCTTGTTGGTGGTGGCGTTGGTTTATTATTGGGTGGATTAGGATAGGATAGAATAAAATAGTTTGGTGAAGGATAGTAGGAATTATTTACTGGTATCAAAGTAACGGAAGATCAAATAAATGAAGAATTATAGCGATTACAAAAAGATCCTAAATTTTAGAATATTACAGAAAAAGAATTACGTAAAATTTAGAAAACAGAAGCAGAACAAAAAAAGAATCCAGTAGTATAGACAATTAGAAAAGGCATAGAATATATGTTTAACCCATTTAAAATGTAGGGTGATATTCTAAATAATTAGTTTGATATACAAGAAACAATAGATAATACGTATAGTGAACTAAAGCGTGATCCTAAATACAAGGATATGTCAGATTAGCAAGTTATGGAATTATAGAGAAAACAATATAAAGAGGAACATCCTATATTATCTTTCTTTAGTGGTATTTAGACGGGCATAAGCGGATTTATTTCTAACGTCTGGGGCACTATTGTAAATATATTTACAGGGACAAAAGAAGCATAGGATACCGTAAATAAAGATATAGAAAATATTAACAATTTAATGAAAGACAATAATATTGATTTTTCGTTACCAGAAGTAACCTCTACTACTAATAATGGATTAACAATTAATACTATAAAAGGTTATTCATAGGGCGGATTTACAGGTAATGTATAGTCTAATATACCAGTAGGTATTGTGCATGGTGGAGAATATGTGGTACCATAGAAACTTGTACCTAAATATAAACCATTATTGACTACCATTGAAAAAGAAAGACAATCTAAATTACGTGGGTATGAAGTTGGGGGTATTGTCGATCCACCGTGGGTTACAAACGAACCCGTTACAGATTTAGGTAATGCATCATAGGGATTAGATGAATTACCAACCGAAACATCAACATAGAATGACACTACTGTTAAATCTACTATTTCATTAGATGATTTGAAAAAACATTCTACTGGCGTAATTGATCCTAGAATACTTGGGGCATTATCATTTGCCGAATCAGAATTAAATATCAATTAGGTAGGGGGTAATGGTTATGGACCATTCCAATTTGAACCTAATGCATATGAACAGGCTATAAATTTAGGAGCTACTACTGATTTACCACACAAAGATTAGGCAAAAACTCCATAGTGGGCAATAAGAGCTGCCGATTTAACTATTCAGTGGCTATTAAGAAGTAAATTACCAAGATTATCAGAAGCATTAATAGGATGGAACCGTGGTAGGGGTAATGCTCTAAATTGGATCGCATAGGGATCTAAATTAGAAGAATTACCAAAAGCAACTAGAGGACTTTTAATGAGATTTATTAATGGTCTGGATAAATTTTTAGAAGAAGATTCATCTTAGATGAATCAAGAATCTTTATCTCAAGTAGAAGATGTATTAAGTGTAGCTACAAATATAATTAATACATATCCAGATGAAGCCCAATTGGCATTAGGTAATATTTCAACTGGTGATTTGTTATCTGATTTACAAACAGAAACACCATAGTAGGTAGACACTACTCAACATATAATTAATGATATATTTTCCGAAGAATTAAAAGAAAAAATAAAAGCTAATATACAAACCGAAAAAAATAAATTATAGAATTATGATAAATTTGTTGAGGCGTTTATTAAAACTAAATTACCAAATACTAAATTAACTGATTTATTTTAGAATTAGGAAAATATGAAATTCCTATTGGGAAATATGGGAATTTATCAAGGAACAGATATTTTTGATATTACTGGTTCTACTATGAGAAATAAGATATTATAGAATTAGTTAAGTTCTCCGCAATTTAATAGTAAATAGATTCCATCAAATAATAGCAATATCTAGTAGAATTTAAGTAAGTATAAATTATTTTAGAACACATCTGATCTTGAATTAATTAATTTTGATACACTATTATCTGATTTACAAACAGAAACACCATAGTAGGTAGATAGTATATTGGAAAAAAATATTGAATTATTACCAGAATAGGAAAAAATGTCAATTAGAGGAAAAACAAAATCATTATTAGATTGGATCAATAGTGAATCTAATATATCTAGTAATATTTCAAAACCCCAAGAATCATTATTTTCTAAATGGCTAGAATTAGAACGAGTTAAAAAATATAAAGATCTATCTAGTATAGATATGACACATTTAGATGATATTATAAATTAGGGATATACACAAAATTAGGCACCAACTGAAATTATACCAATATTAGAAGATCTAGTTGAATATATACCAGATATACCCAAAAAGAAAATTTCAAGTTATGGGGATTAGTAGTTAAAAAGACATAAACTGAATAGTAATATAGCTGCAAAAAATGAAAAATTATATAATAGTAAAATTGGTATACTTAATTATTTTATTCCTGAAAAAAATGAAAAAATGTCCGATGTATCCCACTTCGAATTAAGAAAAGCGTAGAATTAGTCTCTATTAGATATGATAAAAGGAAGTTATGGTCAATATTATGATACAAATAGAATTCCACCTGGATTTATGGAAAAAATGTTTGTATATGATGAAAACGGAAATAACATAATAGATGATCAGGATTTTGTACGGGCAATTACATTAACTCCCAATAGTTTTGCGTATAATACTGTTGATGATATGGGTGATCGAATAAATAATATAGTAGATACTGGTAGGTAGTTTGATGCTGTATGGAATAGAATATTTAATAACAATCAATAGTTAAGTTAGTTATTAGATCCTAATCTTGATATAAAATATGGTGAAACTAATTTTGAGGGTATACCACTATTTATTACCGAAGAAAAAACTGAAATGCTAAGAAATTCAGAAATTTTTGGTAATATGGTTCCAAATAATTATCCTAATAGTGATTTTTATTCAGTATTTCCAGATAGTAACATTTTATCTGAGCCTAAATTAGCTAACATCTCTGATATAAATAATATTCATATAGAAAAAGAAATACAGCCTCTTAAATCAAATACCATCTCTAACATAAATATTCCATATGTAAGAAAAGACTTATAGTCCCTTATAGCAAAAACATTACCCACTACTTCAGTTGATGATTAGTATTCAAGATCTTTTAATGATATATTAAATGATAAAATTAAAACAATATATAACCAATATAGTAATATATACCCACGTATGTATTCAAATGATAAATATACACCAGAATAGCAATAGATTGTAGAATGGTATGAAGATAATCTTATTGGTACTAATCCATCTAAATATTTTTCTGATCCTAATTGGAATAAAGATTTAGAATAGTAGTAGAAAAATGTAATAAAAGCTAGAAAAGACTAGGTAGAGTTTGAACGTAAAGTTAATAAAAATAATAATATTCCATATGATAAATATTTACAAGGATTAAGTGAAAAAAACATCATTGCTTCTTTATTGTCTAAAATTAATGGAGAAATAATTTCATAGGAAGATGTTATTAGCTTATTACCAGTAAACCCACAACATTTAGAAGATAAATTAACAGGTAATGGATAGTTTAATGATAAAAGTAACTTATCTTCATTATTACAAAATTATTAGAATCAATTAGAAAATACATATAACAGTGGTCTTATTAAAATAGACGATGAAGAATTTTAGAATTCACCATAGTATTAGTGGTGGTTAAATGATTTAGCTGCAAATACGGGGTTAGATAGTCAATTCGATTATTTAAACGGCAAAGTATATTCGCAATTAGATGAATATATATATTCTAGATTTAAAAATAGAATAGGCGAAATTGGTGGTGATTACGATAAAGTAAATATTTTACGTGATTTATCATCAATGGGAATAAAGGAAAAATTATAGTATGCATTTGGCGTTTTCTGGCCGAATAAACGATTAAAATATAATATATCGTTGGGAGATCTATCTAAATTAACAATAGAAGATTAGGCCGATATAATAGAAGCAGTAGAAAATGGGGATATTAAAAAAGAAGATTTACATTTACTAAACAAAGATGTATTTACTGAGGTAGAAAAACATTGGGGAATTAAAGAACAGTTTGCAAATAATACATATAAAAAATATTTACCATTAATAAAAGACTCTTCTGTAGTTAATAATCTATCTAAGTTAGATCAATATGATGAATTAGATAATGAATTAATGAAACTTTAGTGGTTAACTACTTATTTTGGACACTAGGGAGACCCCGAAAAATTAACAAATATGGGGCAATTAAGAGGACAATTAAATAGTAATTCAACATATTTGACAAAATATAATAGATTTTTAACTTCTCCTGAATCTCTGACATTTAAAGACGTATATAAAGAATTTTAGAATGAAGTTGCTCAGGGATTTAGAATTGGGGGCTATACTGGAGACGGCAATTTTAATGAAATATAGGGCATAGTTCATAAAGGCGAATACGTAGTTCCTAAAGATATAGTAGATGATAATCCCATATTAATAAACGAATTAGAAAAAATGAGACTTAGATAGGAAGATGTTGATAATACTACAAAATATGCAAATTAGTCTTATTAGGATATACAAGAAGTTGAAGAATTATTAGAACCATTAATAACAGCCTCAGATTTAATACATAATGATAACGAAAAAACAGTAGAATTATTAAGTAAAATATTAGAAGCAATTTTAAATAATAAACCAGTTGAAATACCCGATGAATTAAATGTTAAGGGCATATCTGAATTAATAAATATGTTAAAGTTAAATAATAAACCATAGATAAATAATTTTATTTAGCCAATAGCAAGATCTAATAATTTTATTTAGCCAATAGCAAGATCTAATAATTTTATTGGGCAAAACAACAATAATAATAGTGGAAATTTATAGTCTATACCATTAAATGTTCCATTATAGTGAGGGGTAATATATGGGGTATAACATAAAAGAAACATAGTTTTCATTATTTAGTGGGTTAGATGAAAAACTTACAGTTGGAGATGTATTATCTTATATATCAAAAATTGATAGTCAAACAAAATCTGATGATGTTGTTTATGGAACAGATCCCGATTATGAACCAGTATATAACATTAAAAATTCTAATACAGAATAGTTACGATATAGAAGAAAATTATTAGAATAGTCCACAATAAATTTTAATGTATCTAAACCAGGAAATATTTCTAGTAAGGGTCACGATTTATATTCTTAGTTTTATGATTGGTTATCCACTGATTTTAAATGGACAGCCAATTTTATTACATCATATTAGTGGGATAACAGAAATTCAATTTTATCCGCATTTTCTGAGATACCATTAAAAATATATTCAGAAATTCACAATAAAGATTTAAGATATAATTTCAATTATCAAATACAAAATGAATTATCTAATAGTGTAGTAAGAAAAGCTGCGGGGGAATTAATAGGTGAAATGTTACAGGTAGAAGGCGGGATAGCAGGATAGGTTAATAATATAATTCAATCGATTTAGGGTATAATGGATATTTCTTATGATGTATTACAACGATAGGAAGCCTCAAGTGGAGGAACTACTAAAGAGGGTGGATTGGAATCTGCTACTTAGTTTAAAAATTAGATAATATCAACATTTAAAATGAAACAACATGAAACAGTAAAATTGTGGGGCAGTTCAAGATTAACTATGACACAAAAATTAAAATTTATATTTAGATAGACCAGTCCTGAAAATTTACATTTAGTATATTATCCTTTATTTAAATTAATTTTAATGGCAACACCATTTACTTATACATTGGGTGTAGATTCCACCGAAGAAGATGAAATAACAGATAAATCTGTTTTATCTGGATTAACTGAAATAGTTCCACCCGTTTCACTATAGTATAATTTTGGAAACGGATTATTTCTGAATGAATATTGTATTATAAGCGATTTAAAATATGAATTATATGATTATAAATTTGCCGATGAAAGATAGAGTTAGATGATTCCAGCTAAACTTAATAGCAGGATAATCCCAACTGTATAGGAAGTAGAAGTTAGTTTAGATTCGATATTACCATTAGCATAGTATTATAGGTTATTAAAGAATAGACCATAGATTTCTTCACGTGGTGGGAATTATAATAACCCAGTAAGTGATATATTATCTCAATAAGGGGAATAGTTATGAAAGAAATAAGACCAGAATATATTTTCTATTTTTTTAGTGATAAATTTAATCCTACTACTCCATTTATAAATCTATATGTAAATGATACTAATTGGGGAAGGTATGATAAGCTCTCAATTGAATAGTATGGGGAACCAGATTATTATTGGGTAATAATGATTATGGATTCACGTTAGACTCCGTGGGAAATGAAGTATGAATATACTTTATTCTTACCATCAAAAATTGATTTATTACGATATATGGATTATATTGACCAATATGTTATAGGAAGGAATAATTTGTAATGGGTGTATATTTAGGATAGGGTATTTATTCGAAAGAATCATCCCAAAAAATAAAATAGATGGGGGATACATTTAAAATTAATGATACATTAGATATAAATAGAGAAAATATGCTATTTTTATCATTTAATGAAAGTATATTTAGCAATTTTGAGGTTTTCTACGGTAAATTCTTTTTGTTTCCAGAACAATAGAACAAATCTAAATTAATAACATAGTAGTTTGAACCCACATCTATTTCATTTACATTATATTATCCAGAATCTCACAGTGGAGATTAGTATCAAGAACGTGAATATGAATTACAAATATACAAATTAAATAAAACTCCAAACTATATTTAGTGTTCATATCCAGAATATGGGGTAGAAGAAAATATTCAAAGTCATATACTTTATGAATTCTGGTAGGTTCCTACCTATGCATATAAACTATTATCTAAAACTATGAAATAGTATTCATATACTGATCAATAGTATGATTCTCTTATAAAAAAGATTTAGAACGAGATATTAGACGTAGAATAGCCAAGCGATAATATATCCGAAACTAAAAACCAATTACCAGAAGATACAAATTTTATAATACCTTCAGGTATTCCCGTTACTCAATAGTTAGAATGGATAAGAAAAAGATAGTTTCCGAATAAAGATAAATATAATTTGCCATTATATTTTATTAACAATAAAAAACTATATTTCAAATTTATAAATGATTATACAATAAAACGTGATATTTATTTGGGATCTAAAAAGTCAAATATGTATAATTATAAAAATTTAGAAGATTATATAAGCAAAACAAGTGAAATTATAGAATATCAATCTTTTGTGTATGTAAATAAGAATAGATCTACTGTTAACAATTAGCTTATTACTAGAAATATAAAATCCATAATAGAAGGAAAAGGGGATATTCCGATAAAAAGAATATAGATTGAATTTATGAATTCTTTCTTACCCGAACCATTATATCAAGACGAATGGAAAGATTTATATAAAGACTGGTATCAATATGATCAACAATTTTTAGATGATCCTTTATTATTAGAAGATAGGGCAGGATTTTTGTATTCTACATAGATGTTAGGTTTTATACAAAATTCAGACCAAATTATTTTTGAAACAAATAATATGGTAGATATTAAAACACTTGAAGATCTAAATATTTAGACTGTGCTTACCTTGCACATTTCAGACTAGCAATTTACAGGATCAGACGAAAAACAAGATAATGAAATAAAAGTATAGTAGGTAGTAGAAGGTAGAACACATATATTATTCCCATAGCAATAGTTTTGGCATGTAATAATTTCTACAATTATAGATTCAAAATTTATTAATTTAAATAATACCTTATACAAATTAGATAGTCCGATAGAAGATCAAAATAAATAGGAATCTGCTAACCAATCAGATAATTTTGGAGAAACTTCAGATGGCATATGATTTAAATGATTTAGATTTAACATTAACCCAATATACAGTTGAGAAATTAATTACTCAACAAACTTAGTCATTTGATAGATATTATTTTTAGACGGTAATAGATAATAATGATCCATTAACATTAGGAAGAATAAAATTTAGAATAGATCAATTTCACAGGGATCTTACAGATGATTTATTACCGTGGTAGCAAAATTAGTTTGGATTTAATAATTAGTTTGGTTCATTCAAAATTCCATAGATGAATAGCACAATATTAATAAAATTTATGCACGGTAATTTTTATAATCCTGTATATTTTCCATTTGATACCTATAAATAGCGACCAATAATGAATGAAGATGAACGTGATAATCTTAAACCATTTAATTTCATACCGTCAGATTAGATATATACAAATTGGGAATAGGATGAATTCTAGGTAGATAATTATGAATATAATGCTAAAAGAATTATACATAGATTGCCCCCATCGTGGGTATATAATTATGACCCTGAAATAAAAAGCAAAATAGTAGATGATTTACCAGAACAAAAATAGCATAGTGAAACTGATACCTACGACAAAATAAAAGACATAGAAAGATATGATGAAGAAAAAATTAAATTGCAACTAAAATAGTGGGGCACATTATATTTAGATGATTTATATGATAAAGAATATAGGAAATATTCACCATTAGATGATTTTGAAAAAGAACTATTGTTACAAGTAATTGATTATGATAATAAAAAAATAATTTC
>Ga0265294_10008606_pt1 | contig 11871 bp, 11 predicted proteins | sample MunlanPumphouse3_FD_192504 | JGI IMG/M metagenome (GOLD analysis project Ga0265294, IMG submission 192504) | Groundwater microbial communities from a municipal landfill in Southern Ontario, Canada - Pumphouse #3 | ecosystem: Environmental > Aquatic > Deep subsurface > Groundwater | place... | reverse complement strand
CCCGGAAGTCCCCGGGCTCACGTAGAGGCCTTCAACGCGTCCGCCGGACTCGTTGATGGTACCGGCAATCTGGTAGGGCATGAAGAGAGGTTCGGTTCCTATCGGCGTTCTGGTGTCTATCTCGTGGTCGGGACCGGTGCCGGAGATGTGAAGTTCCATCTCGACCAGAACCGGCGTCTCCTCTGAATACCGGTTCGAGTAGATTTGAGTGGGTTTTGGGAGCTCCGACTCGTTCTGCCCCGGCGCAATCGGGATCGGTACAATCTGGTTTTTGTAGACGGGATCGATCCGGTCGGCCGAGATCTTCAGCATGGGGATTCCATCGACGTGTTCGATCGTTACTGATATCTTGTCCCGGTCAAAATGGCTGAAACTCGCACGGGAGAGGTCGAGGGGCGTCACGTTCGTTCCGGTCTCCGGGTCGTACCGGGAAGGGATGGGGATCAGGAGGACCGCATCGTCAAGAGGTCCCGACGTTGAGACCTGAAGGTCGTAACTCCACGACGACCTGAAACTCTCTGATGCGGATTGGCCAAGGATTGCTGCAAGCAGCGCTATACATACGAAGAGGATGACCGCGAGAACGCCTGCCGCGATGAGCACTTTCCTGAGAACATTCACCGTATTCACTCCCGTTGATCACCACATTGGGGAGTTGATCATAGTATACCCACCGGTTTTCCGGGCTGCCATCGTTTCACGGTACCGGGGCCGCGACCGGTTCCTTCCTCAGTCCACCAGGATCAGCCCGGGGTTCGTCCCCGTGATGCTCCTGCCGCCTCCGCGGGTGACCACGAAGGTGTTCTCGATACCGACCATCCCGACGCCCCTGACGCCAACCTTTGGTTCGAGGGCGATCACCATCCCTTCTTCGAGCGGTTCATCAAAACCCCGGGCGATCACCGGCACCTCGTCCACGGTGAGGCCGACGCCGTGGCCCAGGAACGGCACCCTTCGATCACCAAACCCCATGAAGTTCTTGAGGAATGCGGGCTCCAGGCCGCCGATCACCGTCTCGTAGACCTCCGACGGCCGGGTCCCCGCCCGCAGCAGCGCGGCCGCCTCGTCCTGGATCTCGACGCACAGGCGATGGGCATCTATCGCCTCCTCAGGGAGCGATCGCCTGAAGATATACGTCATCGTCTTGTCGGTGTGGTAGCCCTGCACCCCGCACGCGCAGTCGAGGAAGACCAGGTCACCGGCTTTGAGCGTCCGGTCGGAGCTGCCGAGAACCGGTGCGCCGGGGGCCACGCCGAGGCATCCCCCCGGACCGTCGAAGTTGGTCGGGTAGAGGGAACTCTCCCCGAACCCGATCTGCCCGAGCACCATCTCCGTCCCGAACCTCCCGAACCGGGCTATGCCATGATGCCCCTCCCTGACCATGAGGGAGAAGACCTCACCCCCAAGCCCGGCCTCGCTCATCCCCTCCCTGAGCATCCCCGGGACGCAGTCTTCCAGTACGTGCCGGTGGATCCTCCCGGCCTGCTCCATGATCGCAAGTTCGTAAGTGCTCTTCTTCGACCTGACCTTCGCCGCCTGGGTATCGAGCGCCGCCGTCTCCCTGAAGGGGAAGTATTTCCGGAAGCGTTCGAGCAGCGCGAGGGGCACCGTCTCCGCATCAACGTGGACTGTCCCGGGGCATGCGCCCATCCCGGCGGCTGCGTCACGGAAACTCTTCATCGGCCGGATATCGGGGAAGAGCGACTCGTCAAGCGCCCGCTCAAGGCTCCGGCGTACCCAGAGCACGGCTTCATCGTCGCGGGGGATCAGGAGGACCCCGTCCTGCATCGTCCCGGTGAGGTAGAACTGGTTTGTCCGCCCAAAGATCGCGGCAAACTCCCATGGGGGGTTCTCCGTGTCCATGCGGAGCCGGAAGCGCTCCATGCGGTCCCGGAGTTCGGAGGCAGGAGTCTTTCGCTCCATACGCATGAATGGGCGGCGCTGGTATTTATCATGCCGGAACGGCAGCCGTGCCGCCGTGCGGGTTTATGCGGCCATACGACATACTACCGGTAATGGACAACTCCTTCATCTTCACCATCTTCGAGGGCCTGCCCCGCCAGGGACCGGGGAGCAACGAGTGCACGAGAAAGGCGTTCTCGATGCTCACCGATCTCCCGGCCCAACCGGAGATCCTGGATATCGGGTGCGGGACCGGGATGCAGACGACTGAATTGGCCCGGATCTGCCCCGACTGCCGCATAACCGCCGTCGATGTCCACCAGCCGTACCTGGACGACCTCGCCCGGAGGGCGGCAGCGGCCGGGGTGGGGGAACGGATCACCACGGTCTGGGCCTCGATGGACAACCTGCCTTTTCGCGACGCAACGTTCGACGTCCTCTGGGCGGAGGGTTCAATCTTTGTCATGGGGTTTTGGGAGGGGCTCGCTTCGTGGCGGCGGCTTCTCCGACCGGGCGGCTACCTCTGCCTCACCGAAGCCGTCTGGTTCACGGAGAAGCCCTCAAGCGAGGTGGCGGCGTTCTGGAACGAGTGCTACCCCGGGATAACGACCGTCCGGGGGAACTGTGTAATCGCCGAGAGGGCCGGGTATGAAGTCGTCGCGACCTTTCCGCTGCCTGAGTCCGCGTGGTGGGAGGACTACTACACCCCGCTCATCAAACGGCTGGCAGACCTGCGGGTGGCAGCCGCCGGCGACCCCGATGCAGAGGCCCTTATCGATTTTTCAGAGCGGGAGATCGCCGTCTACCGGGAGCACGCCGGCGAGTACGGCTATGAGTTTTTCGTCCTCAGGAAGAACCGCTGAGGTGCCCGGCGCTCACTTCGTTGCCATCGTCTGGAGGATCCACATGATCCCCGGCTTTGCCTTCCTCCGGAGCGGCGAGCCGAAGTCTTCCGTCTCCATCACCGGGGACCCGTAGAGTTCTTCATTCACCCGGTCGTTGATCTCGTCGAAGATCCGCTTGTAGGCGACGCAGTGGGGGTCGACGCCCCGGATCTCGCCGTCTGTCGGCGCTATCGCGTTGTAGGGGCACCCGCCCCGGCAGTACTTGATGTGGGGGCATCCCCCGCATTCGCGGTCGACGTAGTCCTTGAACGCCTGCATCAACTTCCCGGCGTCCGACCGGGCGAGGTCTTCGGATGTGGGGCGGTCGTAGACGTTGCCCATCACGTACTCCGGCATCCCGACGAAGCGGTAGCAGGGGTATATGCTCCCGTCCGGCCCGACGGCCAGGGTGGTTCCCATGCAGTCCACATATGTGCAGACGGTGCCGTGCCGGGTGAAGACGCACTTGCAGAGGTCGTTGATGTTCATGATCTCGATCCTCCCCAGGTTCTCCAGGTACTTATCGAGGAGATACACCAGCAGTTCCCCGTACGCCTCCGGCTCGAGCGCCCACTCTTTCGGGTTCTCGTTCCGGAGAGACGGCAGCGCCGGGTGGAGTTTGAGCGGGAACCCATTCTGCAGGAAGAAGTTGAAGATCTCTTCTTTATGCTCGACCGACCGGGAGGTGAACGTGCAGATGAACCTGACCTCGAGCCCATTTGCCCGCGCGATCTCGTAGCCCCGCATAGTCTTTTTAAAGTAGCCCTTTCCTCTCTGCAGGTCGTTGATCTCCTCCGGACCGTCGATGCTGGAACCGACGGGGATATCGTATTGGGCAAGTATCTGAGCCAGTTCCGGAGTGAGCCTCCAGAGGTTGCTCTGCAGGGCGAACGTCGGTGCGAGATGGGCGAGACCCTCGGAGAGGATCGGCAGGGCCTGCCGATAGAAATCCGCACCTGCAAGGAGCGGCTCTCCCCCGTGGAAGGTGATGGTGACCTGGTCGGACCGGTAGTCTTTGAGCCATTCGGTTATCTCCCGGACCGTCTCGATGCTCATTATCGGGGACCCTTCATCGGAACTCCAGCAGTAATGGCATTTGGAGGGGCACCCGAGCGTGGGTATGATCATGACGTGAAAAGGGCTCTTCATCATACCGTGGTTCTCTCTAATGACGTTAAAGTCTATGCATATGCCCGTTCGGACCCGGGAGCACGGCCCCTGACGGCAACCACGCGGAGTCGTCGCTCGGTATCGGGGTGGTCGGCGCAACCATTCTCCGAAACTCTCCGGAGCGTACGAACCGGCCCGGTCACCGCCGACCTCACCAGTCCTTCTTCATCGCCTCCGCCTTCAGGTCCTTTGGCATCAGCTCGATTGCGTACCGGAGCGCCGTCCGGGGCATATCCCGCTTGTTTGCCATGACGTAGGAGAAGACCTCGTCCGTGTGCTTGCGGCTCGCCTCTTTGAGGAGCCACCCGTAGCCTTTCTGCACCAGATCATCAGTATCGGTGAGGAGCAGGTCGGCGATCGCGAGGGCTTCGGTGAGGAAACTCCCGCGTTTTGCCGGCACGACCAGCGAGACCGCCGCCGCCCGCCGCATCCAGCGGTTCTCGGACTGCGTCCAGCGTTGCAGCTCCTCGATCTCGCCGGGGTACCGCACGATGAAATCCCCGACAGCATGGTTGCAGAGACTGTCGCAGGCGGCCCAGTTGGTGATATAGGTATCAATCCAGTGCCGGAAGACGGCGATGTCCCCGGGCGCGTAGCGGTCGGCGAGCAGCGGAACCCATGCGGATACGACAAAAGCCTCCTCCATCATCCCCGACTGGTAGAGTTCCTCGCAGAGCGCGAAGATCTCCTGTTTCTCGCGGGACCTGACCTCCTTCCAGTACTTCTTCGCGATCGAGGATACGGTTGCGGTCTTCAAGCCGTAGCACCGGACCTCCTCCCTGAAGAACCGCCCTGAACACTTCCGGACATCAGGGTCCCCGTGCACTGTGAGTTCCTGCCGTATCGCTTCGATGACCGGGTCCATAGGAAGGTGTAAGGAGGGCTAGAGGATAAACGATGCGGCAGGCGGTCCGGCAACCGAGACACTGCTCGATATGCATCTTTTTGGTCCGCCCTTATCCGGCCAGGCACCGCTATCTCCCGCTCTGCCCGACAGTATCTTCATCCTCCTGGTAACTCCCCAATATCGCGGCCCTCATGGGAGATACCCGTCCACGTACTCGAGGAACTGCTTCACCGTTGCCGTCGAGTAGGGCCCCTCCTCATACGCCGTCATGATCGTCAGGCGGCCGCGGAAGGTCGAGGCCGTCATCAAAAACCCGTACGGCCAGCAGACGCAGGGGAGGTACTGGATCTCCGCAAGGTCGAGCAGCGTGCCGTCCCGGCCGGGGACGGGCAGGTAGTCGCCGGGGTCGAATATCCCGAGGTTCGCAAAGACCGGGTTCTTCAGGCCGGACGAGAGGTAGCGCTCCATCATATCGTCAAAGAACGCCCGCACCGCCGGCATCCCGCCCGCCATGATCCCTTCGTAGAAGAGGATGGCCGCAAGCCCGAGACTTCCTGCCTTGCGGCGGGAGGTTATCGCCGTCACCTGGTCGATGATCTCCTCCAGATCTGCTCCCTCTTCCGCGGAGAGGGTGACCTCGTAGGCGATCGAGAGGTTCATGGGCGGGCACTCCTCAGGGTGCCTGAGGTGCCGCCGGCGCAGGTCGGCCGACGTCAGGAGTGACCGGGGCGCTCCCCGGTCCGAGGGGTCGTCCCGGATCTTCAACAGGGCGAGGAAGAACGCACCGATGAGGACGTCATTCACCGTGGCCCCGTGCTCGCGCCCGAACTCCTTTATGCGCCCGAGCCGTTCGGGGGCGAGCGTCCGGGAAGCGATCCGGGGCGTCCCCCTCCCGGTCCGCTCGACCGGGAAGCGCCACCGGTCGACGAAGGGCTCCTCCTCTGCAAGCGCCTGCTTGCGCTCCTCATCTGAGTAGAGCGCAAGGATCCGGTCCGTGCTCCGGTCGTAGGGCTCCACCGGGACCGGTTGGAACTCCGGATCTTCCAGAATCCCCCGGTAGGCCGCAAAGACCCGCCTGGCAAGGGCCATGGCGCCGGCGGCGTCGCAGAAACCGTGGTGGCAGGTAACGACCACACTATCCCCCTCCTCCCGCCGGTAGAGCGTGACCCGGACCTGCGGCCCGGCGCGGACGTCAAGCGGCGGCGGGGGCAGGCTCACACCCTCCCCGGCCGGGACGAGGACGAACGCCCTCTCTCCCTCCGGGATCTCCTCCCAGACCGGGAGCCCCTCTCCCTCATCTGCAAACCGCGACCGAAGGTAGGGGTCGGACGCGACGAGCCTCACCGTCGCCTCCCGCATGACGTCGACGTCGACCTCGCCGTCGAACGTGAAGACGACATGCATCGTGGGATCATAGAGGCGCTCGAAATAGACGTTGAAGAGATCAAAGGCGGGTGCAGGACGGCGGACCGGTGCGGGGGACATTACCTTAACCGTCTCTTTGTCCGGGGATAACTGCTTTCTTCTTCGGCGTCCACCTGGCTGCCCCTGACCCAGCCGCAAATGTTTTTTGGGTACCGGGTCGTTAAGAGAAGCAGCAGGGGCAATGGATACAGGGGGATTCTGATGAAGAGAAAGATCATCGATATCGACGAGGAGAAATGCACCGGGTGCGGGCTCTGCATCCCCGACTGCCCGGAAGGAGCGCTTCAGATCATCGACGGGAAGGCGCGGCTCGTGAGCGACCTCTTCTGCGACGGGCTCGGCGCCTGTATCGGGACGTGCCCGGAGGGGGCGATCTGCGTCATCGAGCGGGAGGCCGAGCCGTACGATGAGAAGGCCGTGATGGCAGAAAAGATCGTGCCCCAGGGAGAAGCGGTCCTCAGGGCACACCTGGAGCACCTTCTCGGCCACGGGGAGATGGAGCTCTACCGGCAGGCGGTCGAGTACCTGACCGCGAACGGTATCCCCATACCCGAACACGAGACCGCAGAGGTTGCAGGGGTGTGTCCGGGGTCCGCCGCAAGGAGCCTCTCGCGAGCGGATACCATGGACCGGGAGCCCGCCGCACGGACGGAGTCGGAACTCCGGCAGTGGCCGGTCCAGTTGAAACTCCTCAACCCCCGGGCCCCGTACTTCGAGGGTGCGGACCTCCTCATCTCCGGGGACTGTGTTCCCTTTGCCTACGCAGACTTTCACCGGGACTTCCTGCGGGACAGGATCGCGATCGTCTTCTGCCCGAAACTGGATGCCGACGTTGATGGGTATGTCACGAAACTCGCGGAGGTCTTCTCGCAGCACGCTGTCCGGTCGGTTACGGTCCTGCACATGGAGGTGCCCTGCTGCAGCGGGGTGCGGTACGTCGTGGACCGGGCCCTGGAGCGCTCGGGAAAGGAGGTGCCGGTGAACGAGTATACGGTCACACTGCAGGGCCGGGCCGAGGAGGGAAGCCGGGTCCGGCGCCGGATCCCGCCGGAGTGAGTAGAGAACTGCCTTGAACGGCAACGTACGACTTTTTCAGCGGGCGTGTGGCGCATCTGCTCTTCAGGGGGAAGACCGAGTGGCACTTTAAGGCGATCTACTTGAGAGAGATAGAGCAGGAGCTATGAAAACCCGCGCTGAAGTCCTCGACACCCTTCGGTCCCTGAAAGGTGAGTTGAAGGATCGGTATCACGTCCTGAGCATCGGCATCTTCGGGTCGTATGCTCGCGAAGAGCAAGGGGAGAGCAGTGACATCGACGTACTCGTTGAGTTCGGCCCTGAAGCGGACCTCTTTGATTTTGTCGGGCTTTCACAGTATCTTGAAGAGAAACTCGGCCTGAACGTGGATGTCGTACCAAAGGCAGCGCTGCGCCCGGAGTTCCGCACCCGGGTTACGCGGGACCTCCTCTTCGCATGAGGGCATATACCGTGCGGCACCTCACGTTGGGCGGGTCGAGAGGAGCCGGCACGACCCCTTTTTTGCCCCGGATCACCGCCGCGAGACGTAACGGCTCCCTTTCAGGTAAAACCGGAGGGGGCGGTCCGCCGCCTTCGTGATCCCGATCCGGGTCGTCTGCACGACCTCTCCCGGCCAGCCCTCCGGCCGCCGGCCGGGGAGGCTCTCCGGCGACCAGACCTGGAGGGGACCGTCGCTGAGGGAGACCCCGTTCAGGTCCATCGTGATGCCGAGCGCCTCCGTCAGTTTCCCCGGGCCGCTTGCAAGCGCGAGCGGGTCGTCCGTCCCCCGTCTCTCCCGCATCAGGTCAATCCCGACCGCCGGCTCGAGCGCCCTGATGAGGACCGCACCCCCTGCGCCCTCTGGTCCCGTCACGACGTCGATGCAGGTATACAAGCCGTAGATCCGGTAGATATACGCACGGCCCGGCGGTCCGAACAGAACGCGGTTCCGCTTTGTCTCTCCCCGGAACGAGTGGGCCGCCGGGTCCCCCCGGAGGTACGCCTCGTCCTCGACGATCCACCCGGCCGCCATCCCTGCCTCCTCCTGGTGCACGAGCAGGCACCCCAGCAGGTCCTTTGCGACGGTCACGGCGTCGTGCGCATAGAATTCAGGCGGGAGAATCATGGGTTCCCTGGTCCTCTTCCGCCTGCCATCAAGGTTTCGGGGAGTGAGCCGGCACGCCCGGGTATACCCATGCCGCCCTACCCCTATCATGGGGCAGGGCAGGGCGCCTACACTATTACGGAGACCTCCTGACCGGGTGGGTGATGAGGTTCCGGAGCGGCCATCACTTCTTCCTGTTTCAGAAGCAGGTGAACCACGGCCGATAGCGGCGCCGGAGCCGGTTCCTGGTTGTGTCATCCCGGTGGTATGGTAGTCCCCGGGCGCTCTCGTTCCCATCCGGGATCATCGCTGACTCAAAACTGTCTATCGCCAAATTTCCCTTCTTTTTGCCTGATCGCACAGCAACATTTTTATTCTCATGGATCTATGGGCTGGGTCGTGTCCCGCCATGCGGGATGCACCAACATTGGTGGTGAGAAGTATGCCAGAAGAACGACCGTCAGTTAAGGGTGGGCAGGCCTCTGCAGCACAGGCCGCATCTGTTGCAGAGCTGAGCGCATCCGCATTTCAGAAGTACCTCGGAGGCATGGACTACCCTGCAGGAAAGCAGGACATGATCAGCCATGCCCGGAAGAACAAGGCGCCGGACGCGGTGATCCAGGTCCTGGAGATGTTTGAGGACAAGACATACCAGTCTGCGGCAGACGTAAGCAAGGAGTTTGGCAGGGTCAAATAACCCTCTGGCTTTACGGCACGTCCCCTGCTGACCGGCCCCGGCCAGGCCTCTCCCCGGGCATCCCAGGAGGGGCTCGACGGCCGGGGCGGCCGGTGGGAACGACGTTCCACGAGGACCGGAACTCGAAGACCAACTGTGTCGGGCCGGGGGCATTCGCGACCTCGCCTTTACCCGGGGATACGCTCTATTAGACCAGAGTTCCCGGTGCGCCGATCGGAAACCGAACTCTGCAGAAGAGAGAATGTAGAAGAAGAATGCGAGGAGCCGGATTCGAACCGGCGAACTCCTACGAGACTAGGCCCTGAACCTAGCGCCTTTGACCTGGCTTGGCAACCCTCGCGCCTAATATCATAGTACCTTCAACAAAATAAAGGTGATCACTCCCCGCATTTCCTGGACGAACGGGAGTTGGGGGAGTTGTTCTCCATAGACCGCTTCATCTCCAGTTCACGGAGTTCATGCCGCTTGATCTTGCCCGAGATTGTCTTTGGGAGCTCTGACACAAACTCGATCGCGCGGGGATACTTGTAGGGCGCCGTCACCCGCTTGACGTGCTTCTGGATATCCTTGACCAGCGTCTCAGTGGGCCGGTACCCGGGCTTGAGGACAATGAACGCCTTGACGATCAGCCCCCTGATCACGTCGGGCGACCCGACGACCGCTGCCTCCTGCACGGCGGGGTGCTCCATGAGCGCGCTCTCCACCTCGAAGGGCCCGATACGGTAGCCGGAGGACTTGATGACGTCGTCATCGCGGCCGATGAACCAGAAGTAGCCGTCCTCATCCATACACGCCTTATCACCGGTGTAGTAGAACCCGTTCTGAAAGACCCTTTGATTCTCCTCTTCGTTGTTCAGGTAGCCGCGGAAGAGCCCGACCGGGCGGGGATCCAGTTTGACCGCGATGCGCCCCTCCTCCCCGATGCCGACCGGGTTTCCATCGTCATCGTGGAGTTCGATATGCCAGCCCGGCGAGGGCCTCCCCATGGAGCCGGGTTTACACTTCATGCCCGGGAACGTCCCGATACAGAGCACCGTCTCGGTCTGGCCGTAGCCCTCGTAGATCGTCCTGCCGGTCCCCTCCTCCCATGCCCGGATCACCTCGGGATTGAGCGGTTCGCCAGCGCTGCAGCAGTGCCGGAGGTCAGCAAGATCAAACTTATCGAGGTCGGCGAGGATCAGCATCCGGTAGATGGTCGGGGGGCAGCAGAACGTCGTAACCCCGTAGCGCTCAAGCAGCGGTAGGATCTCGGTGGCGTGGAACCGGCCCCTGATATCGTAGACGAAGATGCACGCGCCGACGATCCACTGGCCGAAGAGTTTTCCCCACGCGCTCTTGCCCCAGCCGGTATCCGAGATCGTCAGGTGGAGATCGTTTCCGTGCAGGTCGTGCCACACGCGCGCGGTGACGAGGTGCCCGAGCGGGTAGGAGTGGTCGTGGACCACCATCTTCGGCTCGCCGGTGGTGCCGGAGGTGAAGAAGATCAGCAGCGGGTCGGTCGATTTGGTCCGGTGCAGCCCTGGGAGGTTCACCAGTTTGTGCGAACAGGGCGCGGGGTAGTCGAGCTCGACGGGGTAGCTGACCCACCCGTCCCTCGTGCCGTCGATCATGAGCCGGACCCGCAATGTCGGGCACTCGTCCCGGATCTCCTCGACCTTATCGGCATGCTCGGCCATGGTGATGATCATCCTGATGTTCGCTGCCTGGATGCGGTACTCCAGGTCTTTGGGCGTCAGCATCGTCGTCGCAGGGCAGTATACGGCACCGAGTTTGATGAGGGCGATGACGAAGATCCACCACTCAGGAGTCCGGGGGAGCATCAGCATGACCCGGTCGCCTTTCTTGATGCCGTATTTTATGCAGATGTTGACCGCCTGGTTCGAGAGGCGCATGAGGTCGAAGAAGGTGTATTTCTTCTCGTTTCCCTTCTGGTCGGTCCAGATCATGGCAAGCCGGTTCCGGTCCTTCTTCGCCCATGCGTCGATCACGTCGAAGCCGAAATTATAGTATTCAGGGACGTCTATCTTGAAATTCGCGCAGAGGTCTTCGTAGGACATCGGTTTCTCTTCATCATCCGCCATAACGTGATCAATAAAGGTTTGCGCGCTCATGATTTAAAGTATTCACGAATCTGAAAACGTTCCGCACCCCTGAGACCCATAAAGATTATCCATTAGTATTATGGTCCAAAAAATGATACTCATACCGATGGATGAGAAGGGATACGAGTCACTGAAAATTGAGAACATCGTTGCTTCCGGGGTGATTGCCGACTCGATCGACCTCGAAATAATATCTGATAAAATAAAAAACTGCGAGTTGAATTCGAAGAGGTTCCCCGGGGCGGTCTACCGTATCGAGAAACCGAAGATTGCGTCCCTGATATTCTCTTCAGGGAAAGTGGTGCTCACCGGTATCAGGAAGAAAGAGGATCTCCCTGTCGGCCTGGACATCATCATGAACTCACTTCGGAGTGTCGGCGTCGAGACCTACGATGTGCCGCAGGTCGCGGTTACGAACATCGTCTGTTCGTACGACATGGGCAGGTACATCAACTTAAACAAGGTGGTAATCACCCTCAACCTTGAGAACATCGAGTACGAACCCGAGCAGTTCCCGGGGCTCGTATACCGTATCGAGGATCCGAAGATTGTTGCCCTCCTCTTCAGTTCCGGCAAGATTATCCTGACCGGCGGGAAGAACATCGAGGATATCAAGAAGGGGCTCGATTTCCTGGAGCAGCGGCTCGAAACCATTATGTGAGTCCGGTTTTCCAGACTTTTTTTGAGGCGGGTCTACTAGTGGACCATTTCACCTTATTTTGTGG
>Ga0265294_10008604_pt1 | contig 11878 bp, 10 predicted proteins | sample MunlanPumphouse3_FD_192504 | JGI IMG/M metagenome (GOLD analysis project Ga0265294, IMG submission 192504) | Groundwater microbial communities from a municipal landfill in Southern Ontario, Canada - Pumphouse #3 | ecosystem: Environmental > Aquatic > Deep subsurface > Groundwater | place... | reverse complement strand
ACGGCTGAGTATCCCTCCTTTTTGGCTTTCATACAGGAGAGCATTGCTGCAGCATAATTCCCGCCGATTTTATAACTGCCTGTTCCCATAGGAGCTGCCCTGTCATGATCCCTTGCCAACAGGGCTTTTACCGGCTTGGAAATACTTCCGGCAAATGATCCCACCGGTATCACAGCCACAATGAACATCACCTCTTTTGAACTGACAAGATCAATCTGAGGCCCCACTCCTATCAGGAATGGTCTGATATACAAAGATGCCCTGAATTCATACGGAGGCAAATATTCGATATTCTCACTCACTGCTCTCAGGCAGGCTTCCAGAAAAAGATCTTCCCGGGGTGAGGCAATTCCGAGAAAATCCGCAGATCTTCTGAGTCTCCTGGCATTTTCCAGAGGGCGGAACAATCTTACTTTTCCATCAACTCCACGAAAAGCTTTTAAACCTTCAAAAGCCTGAACTCCATAGTGCAGGGACCCGGATAAAGCACTTACAGAAATATTGTCATCCATTCTGCTTTCAAGAGGAGACCATATCCCATCCCTGTATGTTGATAAAATTATTGTGTTTGTCTTTTGATAAGAAAAGGCAAGTTTTGACCAATCTGTTGAATTCATAGTTATAAAATTAAAAAGCTAAAAAGATCCGGTTTATCATTAAGGTATTCATATTTAATATTTTTCTCATTCAGTCTGGAGAGCAGAGGTTCAAAATCAGATTTCTCTGCAAGCTCAATCCCCAGTACAGCAGGCCCCTGCTCCCTGTTTGTCTTCTTTGAATAGGAAAAATAGGTAATGTCATCACCCGGCCCCAATACATCTCTGATAAAGGAGAGCAATGCGCCCGAGCGCTGAGGGAATCTGACAATAAAATAATGTTTAAGGCCTTCGTACAAAAGAGATCTTTCTCTTATCTCCTCCATTCTTGTAATATCATTATTGCTTCCGCTGACAATGCATACCACATTTTTCCCTCTGATTTTATCGGCATAACAATCCAGTGCAGCGATAGAAAGGGCACCGGCAGGTTCCGCCACAATTGCATTAAGATTGTAGAGGTTCAGGATTGTTGAACACACAGCACCTTCCTGTACAGATATTATATCATCCAGGACTTTTTTGCATATTTCAAAAGTCAGTTCCCCTGCCTTTTTAACAGCGGCCCCATCAATGAAGCTGTCTATCCTGTCAAGTGCAACCGTCTTTCCCTGCCTGAGAGCATAAGCCATACTAGCTGCACCGGAAGGTTCCACTCCGATAATTTTTGTGTCAGGGCTTATCTGTTTAAAGTAGGCTCCAAGCCCGGAAGCCAGGCCTCCGCCACCGACCGGAATAAAAAGGTAATCAACCGGAACCTGAGATTGTTGCATTATTTCAATTCCTATTGTACCCTGCCCTTCAATTATCCTGGGATCATCAAATGGATGGATGAAAACTTTTTTGTTTTCTTCACAATATTTTACAGCCTCTTTATTTGCATCATCAAATGTATCCCCTGTAAGAACAACTTCCACAAACTCCTTTCCGAACATTCTGACCTGCTGAATTTTCTGTTTAGGAGTGGTAACAGGCATATAAATTGATCCTTTAATGCCAAGTTTATTGCAGGAAAAAGCAACTCCCTGGGCATGATTGCCCGCGCTTGCACAGACAACACCTCTTTTCATCTGCTCTTTTGACAGACTTTTTATTTTATTAAGAGCTCCTCTGATCTTATAAGAGCGTACTATCTGAAGGTCCTCCCTCTTTAGGAGAACATTCGCCCCGAATTTCACTGACAAGACTGCGTTCTGTGTCAGAGGTGTCTGACAGACATCTCCGTTAAGCGCCAGTCTTGCCTGAGAAATATCTTTTAGTGCCGGAAAATATGACATAATTTTTCTATATTACTCTCTATAATCTATACGACACTATCAACTGTTCCTCTCCGGACGGAGCGATCTTACTGCTTCTCCGGTTCTCCACATCTCGCTCTCTCTTAATTCTGCAAGCTCCGATTCAAGTCTTTCTCTGTAATCCTTTTTGCTGTTAGATTCAATGGCAATCCGCGCTTCATTCCCACAGGCAACCTGGTCATAGAGTTTCTCAAAAACAGGCAGCGTGGCATCCCTGAAACTTTTCCACCAGTCTAAAGCTCCTCTCTGGGCGGTAGTTGAACAGTTAGCATACATCCAATCCATTCCCCTCTCTGCCACCAGTGGCATCAGACTCTGGGTCAACTCCTCAACCGTTTCATTATATGCTTCTGAAGGAGAATGGCCTTTTGAACGCAATACCTGATACTGAGCAGCAAAAATTCCCTGGATGGCTCCCATAAGGGTGCCTCTTTCACCTGTCAGATCGGAATAGACCTCTTTTTTAAATGTGGTCTCAAACAGATAACCTGATCCTATACCGACTCCAAGTGCTATGGTCCTTTCAAATGCTCTTCCGGTAGCATCCCTGTAAATTGCATAACTTGAATTCAATCCCCTCTTTTCAAGGAAAAGACTCCTGAGTGAGGTTCCCGAACCTTTGGGTGCTATCATGATAACATCTACATCCTGAGGAGGAATTATTCCTGTCTGATCATTATATGTGATCCCGAATCCATGAGAAAAACAGAGAGCCTTACCTGCTGTCAAGTGTTTTTTTACTGTCGGCCACAAACTTATCTGACCGGCATCTGAGAGCAGATACTGAATTATCGTACCCATGTGACAAGCCTCTTCAATCTCAAAAAGATCAACACCGGGACACCAGCCGTCAGACAAAGCTTTTTCCCAGGATTTTGATCCTTTCCTTTGGCCTACAATCACATTGAATCCGTTATCCTTTAGGTTTAATGCTTGTCCCGGCCCCTGGATCCCGTAACCCAGGACAGCCATTGTTTCGTTTTTGAGTACCTGTTGTGCTTTTTCCAGAGGGAATTCATTGCGGGTCACTACATTTTCTGTAACTCCGCCAAAATTAATTTTTGCCATTTTAAAATAGTTTTTGAATTTATTGTTTTGTTTTAAATATTGTATAATGTTGTATTAATACCCTGTTTTATCAGTAGTGTTCTTGTGATTGTTCCGTTTTGGCAGATAATAATCCACCTTATGGAGATCTTCAAGGTTATTTAGTTGTCTGACGATATGCCCGATAACCTCTTCTGTTGTATGAGAGGAGATTACAACCTTTTTTACACCTTTGACATAAGATTTTGACAACTTAAGACTTTCAATACTAATCTGTCTTTTCATATAGGCAGAGGTGATTCTGTTCAACACCGATATCTGGTTGTCTATTAACGCTTCTAAGATGTACTCTTTTTTCATGATCAAAACCTTTTTATAGTTATTTTAATATTATGTTATCTAAAGGAGCCCCCGAAGGAACCATAGGAAAGACATTTTCTCTCTTATCCACAACTACTTCAAGTAAAAAAGACTCTTTACAATCCAGCATCTCTTTTACCTTACTATCAAGATCTTCTGCCCTTTCAATACGGGCACATTTAATATTATAAGCAGAGGCAATTTTCATAAAGTCAGGATTGTCCATGCTTGTAAACGAGTATCTCCCCTCAAAAAAGAGCTCCTGCCACTGTCTTACCATACCAAGGAATGAGTTATTCAGAATCATTATTTTAACATCAATACCTGATTGCATTATTGTGCCCAGCTCCTGCAATGACATTTGGAAACCGCCATCTCCTGTTATCACAACAACCTGCCTGTCCGGGACACCAAGCTTTGCCCCTATTCCGGCCGGAAGGCCGAATCCCATTGTACCGAGTCCTCCGGAGGTGATCATGCTCCTTGTCTTGTTGAATTTAGAATACCTCGCAGAGAACATCTGATTTTGTCCGACATCGGTAACTACTACAGGTTCGCCACCCCCTATCCTTGCCAAGGCATCTACAGCCATAGCCATTGAGATATTTTTGGTTCCCCTGACCGGAGTAAGATCCCTGGATATTATTCTCTCTTTTTCAATCATCCTTTTATCATCGATAAAACTCCACCACTGAGGCCTCTCCCTGTATTTCACCCCAGGGGAAATTGACTTCAAAACCCTTGAGGCATCTCCCTTTATGGAAACATGGCTCCTGACAGTCTTGTTGAATTCCGAGTCGTCAATATCAATGTGAATTATCTTTGCCTTTGGAGCATATTTTGAAACATCCCCTGTGACTCTGTCGCTAAATCTCATGCCAACGGCAAGAATAAGATCACTCTGTTGAGTCATGAGATTCGGGGCAATGTTTCCATGCATTCCTGCAAATCCTGCAAATAGCCTGTGAGTTGTGGGAAAAGCAGAAAGGCCCATAAGTGTTGAGATTACAGGGATATTTCCGGACTCAGCAATTTTAAGAACCTGGTTTTCAGCCCCTGAGATTATCACACCCTGTCCTACAATTATCAGCGGTTTTTCAGCTCCGTTTATCATTCCGGCAACATCCTGACAGAGCCATTCATTATGTTCAGCATCTTCGTTAAATTTTTGAACCGGCGGGATATATTGTTCATACCTGTACTCTGTCATCTCAACCTGTGCATCTCTTGTAAGACTGATCAGAACCGGTCCGGGTCTCCCCGAACGGGCTACATAAAAGGCTTTGGCAATAACTCCTGAAATTTCGCTGGCATTGGTAATCTGATAATTCCACTTTGTAACAGGAATAGTAATCCCTATTGTATCGGCTTCCTGAAAATAATTTGTACCCAGCTTGCTTGAAATAACCTGAGCAGTGATGCAGACAACAGGAGTGGAATCCATAAGAGCATCTGCAAGACCGGTTATCAGGTTTGTAGCTCCCGGACCGGATGTAGCCACACAAACCCCAACCCTGCCGGTTGCTCTTGCATAACCTTCGGCAGCATGAACAGCACCCTGTTCGTGCCTGACCAAAATATGCCTGATTCTATCTCCATAGTTGTATAACTCATCGTAAAAAGGCATTATTGAGCCCCCGGGGTAACCGAAAATTATTTCCACTCCCTCATTTACAAGAGATTTCAACAATGCTTCTGCTCCGTTAATCTTCTCCGTTTTCATATCAACTCCTTTTATTTTAAGATATTTGTGTTAATCAGATATTTCTTATCGCACCCTTGTCTGCCGAGGAAACATGCATTGCATATACCTTAAGAGAGCCGGAAATGTTTCTGTTTCTGCTTACTGGTTTAAAGGCTTTTTCACATTTTAAAGCCATTTCTTCTCTTCTTTTTGCCAGCTCCTGTGTACTCACTTCAATTTCAATTTTCCTTTGCGGGATATCTATCAGAATATAATCCCCGTTTTCTACCAGAGCAATATTCCCTCCCGCAGCCGCTTCAGGGGAGATGTGCCCCACTGAAAGTCCCGATGTCCCTCCTGAAAATCGTCCGTCAGTAATCAGGGCACAGTGTTTTTCCAGCTTTACCGACTTCAGGTAAGATGTTGGATAGAGCATCTCCTGCATACCGGGTCCACCCCTAGGACCTTCGTAACGGATAACTACCACATCTCCCCTTTTCACTATACCATTCAATATTCCAGTAGAAGCCTCTTCCTGGGATTCAAAAACCACCGCCCTGCCTCTGAATTTAAAAAGAGAGGAATCAACTCCAGCGCTCTTGACAATGCAACCGTCAGGGGCCAGATTACCGAAAAGAACCGCAAGTCCTCCCTCATTCATGTATGCATGTGGAATATCTCTTGTGCAGCCATTACTCTCATCCAGGTCATATTTTTGATAATAATTTGACTGAGAAGCTATCGTCAGGTTTTTAAAGAAACCAGGAGCTGCAAGGTATCGCTTTGAAATTAAATCAGATAGTTCTTTACCCTTTATATCACAGGAGAGTATAATCTCTTCCAGTGTATTGGCATCAACCCTGTGGACATTGGTATTGAGCAATCCTCCTCTTCTGAGTTCTCCTAATATTCTCATTACACCACCTGCCCTGTTTACATCCTGAATATGATATTTTCCGTTGGGAGAGACTTTACAAAGAACCGGAATGCGGCGGGACAAACTGTCAATTTCCTTCATTGAAAAATCAACTCCACCCTCATTCGCCACAGCCAGAAGGTGAAGAACGGTATTTGTGGAACCACCCATAGCAATATCAAGCGACATCGCATTTAAAAAAGCATCTTTTACAGCAACAGAGCGGGGAAGTACAGATAAGTTTCCATTCCTGTAATAATCCATGGTTATTTTTACAATCAGCCTTGCTGAATCCTCTATCAGCTTTTTTCTTTCAAGATGGGTTGCAATGACTGTCCCGTTACCAGGAAGAGCAAAACCCAGGGCCTCTGTCAGGCAGTTCATCGAGTTAGCGGTAAACATTCCTGAACAGCAACCACATGTGGGACATCCCTCTCTCTCCAATTTTGTCAACTCCTCCGGAGGAAAGTCATTGTCTGCAGCCTTAACCATTATATCAACCAGATCACACTCCTCTCCCTCTATTCTTCCAGCTTCCATCGCACCTCCTGAAACAAACACAGCTGGTATATTAAGTCTCATGGCTGCCATCAGCATACCGGGAGTGATTTTGTCACAGTTAGAAATGCAAATCATTGCATCCACCTTATGTGCATTGCACATATACTCAACACTGTCGGCAATCAGATCCCTCGAAGGCAGGGAGTAGAGCATACCATCATGCCCCATTGCTATCCCGTCATCAATGGCAATGGTATTGAACTCAGCGGCAAAACATCCCTCCTTTTCAATGACAGATTTGATTAATTGTCCGGCATTATGGAGATGTGAATGTCCGGGGACAAACTGTGTAAAAGAGTTCACAATAGCTATCAAAGGATTCCCAAAATGTTTTTCTTCCATTCCGTTTGCACGCCAGAGAGCTCTGGCCCCCGCCATTTTTCTCCCTTTTGTTGTCTGTTCACTTCTTAATTTAAATTTGTCCATTGCATCATTATTTCAAATATTATAAAATACGAACAACCCGCTTCCACAGGATCCTGTCAAAGCGGGTGATAAAAAATTTACGCTATAAACTGGATCCTAAACCGGGCTGATAATGACGATAGAAATAATGACTGAAGAAATAATTCCGCAGACCACTAGCTGAGCCAGACCTAGAGATAGTTGAGATATCCTGTCAACAGAGAAAACAGGGGAAAGGTTGCCAAAGACAGAAATCCCGGCAGCTTTTCCACATTTTATTCTCTTCTCTTTTGACGACATAAAATTGTCAGATATCAGATTTATAATTGCAAATGTATAACAAAATTGAAAACAACAAATTTATTTGGAAAAAATTGTTTTATCACCTTGTTTTTCTTATATTTGTTACAACCCCTTTTTTAAAAACTATAAATAACATTTTATGGGAAAATTCGTAATTACACAGAGAAAAAACGGAGAATATCAGTTTAACCTGAAAGCTACAAACGGACAAGTAATTCTTAGCAGCCAGGGCTATGCAAAAAAAGCAAGTTGTGAATCCGGTGTTGAATCTGTCAAAAGAAATGCACTTGATGACACAAAATTTGAATTTAAAATTGCTGCCAACGGGAAGTTCTTTTTTAATCTAAAGGCAACCAACGGCCAGGTCATCGGTTCAAGTGAAATGTATGAGACCAAGGCCTCCTGCGAGAATGGAATAGCCTCAGTAAAAAAGAATGCACCAGAAGCTGCAGTCGAAGATCAGACACTTTAACGGTAATCTCCGTCATTTAAAAAATGTCCCGTCAAAAAGCGGGGCTTTTTTTTCTCTGTTTATGGGCTGATTTTGTGGGCGGGCATAAATTTTGCTTATTATTTGTGACAATAATCGTAATCCTCTGTTTTCAGGATGGGGGAATTATTTTAATTTTGTGATTATTTATTTATTGAAATAACAGAAACAGTATGATCTTCCACATTATCACAGCAGTTGGCCAGGAGGCCGCAGAGACTGCAACACAAATGGTTACACCTATACAGGAGGAATTATCCTTTTCACTCATCGAGATGGCTTTTAAAGGCGGTTGGCTGATGATTCCTCTCTTTATTCTATCAATATTAACAGTATATCTTTTTGGTGAGAGGTGGTGGGCTATAAGAAAAGCTTCAAAGGTCGATGAAAACTTTATGAGAAATATTCACGACTATGTCCACGAAGGAAAAATCAAAGCTGCTGTCAATATGTGTCAATCTCACGAAACCCCTATTGCCCGTCTGATAGAAAAGGGGATTGAGAGGATCGGGAGGCCTCTTGCTGATATTCAGGCCGCTGTTGAAAATACGGGAAATGTGGAAATTGCAAGGCTGGAGAAAAACCTGGCTTTCCTGGCCACTATCGCAGGAGGTGCACCAATGATTGGATTTCTCGGAACCGTTATCGGAATGATCCAGGCCTTCTACAATATGTCACAAGCAGGTAACAATGTGGACATCACCCTTCTCTCCGGAGGCATATACACTGCCATGGTAACAACTGTGGCAGGTCTGATTGTAGGTATTATGGCCTACTTCGGATACAACTACCTGGTTTCAAAGATTGATGATATTGTCTACAAGATGGAGACCTACACAATCGAATTTATGGATTTACTACACGAACCTGCAAATAAATAGAAAATATGGCTTTTAAACGCAGGGCAAAAGTTGAACCTTCTTTTAGTATGTCGTCTATGACTGACATAATATTTCTTTTGCTGATATTCTTTCTTATAACATCAACACTGGTCAACCCCAATGCATTAAAGTTGCTTTTACCCAAAAGCAGCAATCAGGTCTCCTCAAAACCGGAAGTTAGCATCTCCATTAAGCACTACCTGCAATCCAACACCTTCTCTTATCATATTAACGGAAATGTAACCCCTGTTCCTCTATCAGAGATAGAGCCACTGGTACAGCAGCAGCTTATGGACACAGAGGATCCCACTATCTCACTGCATGTAGACAGAACAGTTCCCATGGAGCAGGTTGTCAATGTTATGAATATCGCTAAAAGAAACCAATACCGGATAATACTCGCAACGGCTCCCGAATAGATTATGACCAGATTTCCCATAAAGAAGACTAAGGAGGAGAAGAGAGCTCATGTTATCGGTGCAGCAATGGCTGCCACAGTCCATCTGTTCTCGCTGTTACTTCTGTTTTCTACGGGATTCAGAACGGTTTACCCCCCTCCACAGGAACTCGGAATTGAGATTCAGTTCGATATGGAGCCTCCAAAACCAGTAAGAGTTCAGGCAGGCATCGAACCCAGGACAGAAAAACCTGATCCGGAAAAAGAAATACGGCTGGTCCAACAATCTCAATCTGCCATTACAGGAAGTAAAGCTAACAAAGGCAGTGAGGCTACTACCGGAGATTTTGGCGATGTTGAACAATATGAAGCTCCAAGGCCTAAACCGATAGACAAAAGGGCTCTCTTTCCAAGTTCCTCAAACAGTGACTCTACAGCACCACAGGTAGCAAAGAGGATCAGTGAGGATCTCTCAGCCGGGCATCCTGATGGGAACACAAAAACTGGCAGTACAGAGGGAGAACCTTCTGCAAGACTGGCAGGCAGAACTGTAATGGGCACTCTCCCGGAACCAGATTATACTGTTAACAAAGCCGGAAAAGTTGTTGTAAAAATATCAGTGGATCAATACGGGGCTGTAATTAACGCAACACCCGGAGCCACCGGAACCACTGTACAGGACAAAACTTTATGGGATGCAGCCAGAAAAGCCGCACTAAAGGCAAAATTCAACCTAAGCTCATCTGCTCCTGCAGTTCAGGAGGGAACAATAACATATATCTTTAAGCTAAAATAATTATTCGTATCTCAACGCCTCGATCGGATCAAGTTTAGAAGCTCTTACAGCCGGGATATATCCTGATGCGATACTTACAACAAGGCAGACCAGAACTCCGCAAAACATCCATAGCCAGGGAATAACAAATGGACTCTTCATTATTGCAGCAGTTATATTCCCGGCAATTATTCCCAGAACTATTCCCAACAGACCTCCTATCTGACCTATTACAACCGATTCAAAAAGAAACTGTTGTCTAATTGTGCGGGAGTTTGCACCCATTGCCTTTCTTGTACCTATCTCCCTGGTCCTCTCCTTTACAGACACCAGCATGATATTCATAAGGCCGACAGCAGCTCCCAGCAGGGTAATCGCTCCGATAACAAATGCTGCAATTGTCACATAGGACATTATCTTCATAATATCCTCCATCATAGCATCCGATCTGGTAAGTCTGAAGTCAGAAATATCCACCGGATTAAGCCTTCTGACCGACCTGAAGAGCTGTTCTGCCGCATCCATTGCCTTCTCCTGTTTTATCCCCTCATCCGGGACAATACCGATGACATAAAAAGTGCCGTCGTTTAAAAATGTGTTTCTTCCGTTCGACAGGGGAATCCAGATCTGATTATCCGCACTCCCGCCAAAAGTGCTCCCCTGCTCAGTTATTGTCCCGATAACCTCGTACCTTACCCCTCCCACAGTTATGACTTTACCCACCGGATCCGTTCCCTTAAAGAGTGCTTTAACAATAGCTGATCCTATTACAGCGGAGAAAGAGGCAGCCTCAAGATCCCTGTTGTTAAGGCTTCTTCCCTTATTAATCCTTGCACCCACATATCCAATGTAGTTTTCGTCCACAGCTCTGACTGTGATTGTGGGATTGCTCCTGGCAGAACCATATCTTACAGTGGCATTGTTCAATGCATTTGCATAAATGGTGGTTATTGAAGGAATCCTATAATTCTCTTTAAAATCAAGTGCCTGACTAATAGTTATATTTCTGTTGTTTATGATTCTGGATCTTCTTGCAGAAGTGCGTGTATCAGAAAACTGGGATCTAATCGTAAATGAATTCGCCCCCATCTTTCCAAAATTTTCTTTTAAAAGTACTTTTATGGAGTCAGTGGCAGTGAGTATCCCGATAAGTGATGTAATACCGATAGCAATAATAAGTATTGTAAGAACAGAGCGGAGCCTGGTTGTTTTTATGGAGTTAACAGCAACATGGAAGTTCTCCCTTAACAAAGGAGTAAATCCCAGTTTATTAAAGACTTTACTCAAATACATAACCTTTTATAAAGGGTCACAAAAGAGATAAATATTGGTTGTAAAAATAGGAAAATATCTCTTATTCACATAACTTTGCCGGCGAATAAATCATTAATGACAAATTACAGACAAAAGAACGACTCCCGCCGGGATGGCAGGCAGTCGGATGAAAAGAGGACCGCGAGAAAATCCGGACCAGCTAAACGCAGACAAAATAATCCGGAGAGTGGAGATGAGAGACCAAAACGAACCTTTAGCAACAGATCTGCAGATGAAAGAGGTGAGAGATCTGAGAGGAGACCGGGTGCAGAAAGAGGCTACGGAAGGAGATCAGAAGGCGGCAGAACAGAAAGACCGGAAAGACCTTACAGAGCCGGTAGGTCAGAAAGACCGGAAAGGACAAACAGTTCAGAAAGGGCTGCAAAACCTTACATGTCAGATAAATCTGAAAGAAGAGACAGGCCGGACAGATCCGGGAGACCAGTAAGAGGAGCTGGTGCAGGCAGACCCAACAGAATCAGACCGGAGGGTGAAAGAGGTGAGAGAACTGACAGGAGATCTGGTACAGGAAGAAGCTACGGCAACAGACCGGAAGGTGAAAGACCACAGAGATACGAGAGGTCAGAGAGAGGTGAGAGGACAGACAGATCAGACAGATCAGACAGATCAGACAGATCAGACAGATCAGGGAGACCTGCAAGAGGGGCAGGTGAAGGCAGATCTTACGGCAGCAGACCGGAAGGTGAAAGATCCCGGAGATACGAGAGGTCAGAGAGAGGTGAGAGGACAGAAAGACCGGGGAGATCAGACAGATCAGGGAGACCTGCAAGAGAGGCAGGTGCAGGCAGATCTTACGGCAACAGACCGGAGGGTGAAAGAGGTGAGAGAAC
>Ga0265294_10008603_pt1 | contig 11878 bp, 13 predicted proteins | sample MunlanPumphouse3_FD_192504 | JGI IMG/M metagenome (GOLD analysis project Ga0265294, IMG submission 192504) | Groundwater microbial communities from a municipal landfill in Southern Ontario, Canada - Pumphouse #3 | ecosystem: Environmental > Aquatic > Deep subsurface > Groundwater | place... | reverse complement strand
TTGAAGGAATTATAGAAATTAAATCAGTATCAAGAGATGCTGGTTCAAGAACAAAAATAGCTGTATATTCTAAAGATGAAAATATAGATCCAGTTGGATCTTGTGTTGGACAAAAAGGTATAAGAATTGAATCTATACTTAAAGAAATTAATGGTGAAAAAATAGATATTGTTGAATGGAGTTCAGATATATCTCAATTTATAGCAGCAGCTTTAAGTCCAGCTCAAGTAATAGCTGTTGATGTTAATGAAGATGAAAAGACATCAACTGTAGTTGTACCAGATGACCAATTATCCTTAGCTATAGGTAAAGAAGGACAAAATGTTAGATTAGCAGCTAAGTTAGTTGGTATTAAAATAGATATTAAGACGGAAACACAAATTAGGGAACAAATCTTAGAGTAGGTGAATAAATTTGAATAATGTAAAAAAAGTACCAATGCGTAAATGTGTTGGATGCAATGTATCAAAACCTAAAAAAGAATTATATCGAATTGTTAAAATGCAAGATAATTCTATTAAGTTCGATGCAACAGGAAAAACAAATGGTAGAGGCATATATATATGTAGTATAAATTGTTTGAACAGGGTTATAAAATCTAAAAGATTAGAAAAAGAATTTGATATTAAATTATCTGAAGAAGATTATAATCAATTAATAAACGATTTAAACAAATGCATAAGTGGAGGTGAGATTATTGGGTAAAATGAAAGTTCATGAATTAGCAAAAGAATTAGATGTAAACGCAAAAGATTTATTAGAAGAAATTAAAAGTTTAGGTTATGATGTAAAAAGTCATTTATCTATTATTGATGATGATATTATTTCTGCCGTAAAAAAATCAAATGTAAGTTCTAAGGCTGAAAAAGTTAAAGATGGTGTAAAAGAAGAGAAGAATATGACAACTAAAAAAGAAAAAAATGTTAATCCAATTATTATAAGACGTGAGGTGCAAGTAGTTAATCAAGAGCACAAAGAAATTAAAAAAGAATTTCAAAAGAGAGAAGAAATTGGAGTTGTAAAAAGAAAAACTGAAAGAGATTATAATATAATAAATAGAAATAAACAGAAAACTCAAGTTGGTTCTATTGCAGATTTATTTAAAAAACCAGCTTCTTCTCAAGCTGAGCCAAATGAGAAAATTGAAAAAGAATTTTCATCAAAAAGAGTTAATACATATGCTATATTAGAAAAACAAAGAGATAGGCAGTATAATAATAATTCTAATAAACCTAATAATTCTGTTCCTTCAGATAATAAGAAAAATAATAAAGACAATAATGTTAGACCATACAAGACAAATGCTCAACAAAAAACAGAATATAACAAACCTAATAAACCAAAATTTGATAAACCTTATGATAACAAAAATAAACCTAATAGTACTGGAAGAAAAGTAGATAAAGATACTAAAAATGTTACTACGCAAGTATTTAATGCTGAACCTCATAAAGATTATAGAATGAATAAAAAACCAGTTCAACAAAATGATGAGACTAAGAGAAATGCAAATCGTTTTAATAAACATACAACTAATAATGATTTAGATATGGACAAACTTAAAGATTTAAAAAGTCAAAATTCATTATCTGGATTATTTAATGATTCTGAAGGTGGAATGTTAGATTATTATGATGTATCAAATCATAGAAAAAATAAAAAAGCATTTAATAAAAAACATAAAGAATTAAATAAAAAGAGATTTGAAAAGAATAAAATTTTTGAATTAAAAGAAATTACAATACCAGAATCTATAAGTGTTAAAGATTTAGCTGAAATAATAAAGAAAACTTCAGCAGAAGTTATTAAAAAATTATTTAGTTTAGGCATAATGTCTACAATTAATCAAGAATTAGACTTTGATACAGCATTTTTAGTGGCACAAGAGTTTAGTATTAATGCTACAAAACAAGTTGTTGTAACAGATGAAGAAATACTATTTGATGAAACAGAAGATACACAGGAAGATTTATTATCAAGAGCACCAATAGTAGTTGTAATGGGACATGTTGATCATGGTAAAACTTCATTATTAGATGTAATAAGATCAACTAATGTTTCTGAAAAAGAAGCCGGTGGTATTACTCAACATATAGGAGCATATAAAGTAAATGTTAATGGTAGAGATATTACATTTTTAGATACACCTGGTCATGAAGCATTTACATCCATGAGAGCAAGAGGAGCACAAATTACAGATATAGTTATATTAGTAGTTGCTGCAGATGATGGTATTATGCCTCAAACTGTTGAAGCTATTAATCATGCTAAAGCTGCAAATGTTCCAATAATTGTTGCTATAAATAAAATGGATAAACAAGGTGCAAATCTTCAAAAAATTAAGCAATCATTATTAGATTATGAATTAGTTCCTGAAGAATATGGTGGCAAAACAATATGTGTGCCTATTTCTGCTAAAAATCACCAAGGAATCAATGATTTGCTAGAGATGGTACTTCTTGAAGCAGATATGCTAGATTTGCGTTCAAATCCAAATAAACAAGCCAAGGGTACTGTTATTGAATCTAGATTAGATAAAAATAAAGGTACTGTTACAACATTATTAGTTCAAAGAGGTACTTTAGATATTGGAGATACAATAGTTTTAGGTAATAATATAGGTAAAATTAGAGCAATGGTTGATGATAAAGGCAAGAACATCGAACATGCTGGTCCATCAACACCAGTAGAAATAATCGGATTACCTGAAGTTTCAGTTGGTGGAGATATCTTTTATGAAGTTGAAAATGAAAAAGTTGCTAAACATTTAATTGAACAAAGAAGAATTAGACAAAGGGAAAAAGATTTAAAAACTAATAATATTGTTACTGTAGAAGATTTATTTAATAAAATGGAAAGTGATTCAATAAAAGAATTAAATCTAATTGTTAAAGCAGATGTTAATGGTTCATTAGAAGCATTAAAAGATTCTTTACTTAAGTTAAGCACAAGTGATGTAAAAGTTAGTATTGTACATGGAGCAGTTGGACCTGTTAATATGTCTGATGCAACATTAGCAAAAGTTGCTAATGCTCTTATAATAGCATTTAATGTAAGAATCGATGTTGATGCAAAAAATATTATAGCAACAGATAAAATACAAGTTAAAACATATTCTGTAATTTATGATGCTATTAATGATATTAAATCTGCAATGAAAGGTATGTTAGAACCAACATATATAGAAGATGTTACAGGTTTAGCTGAAGTTAGAAATACATTCAAAGTATCAAATATAGGTACTGTTGCAGGTTCTTATGTATTGAATGGTAAAATAGTAAGAAATGGATTAGTAAGATTAATTCGTGATGGTGTAGTAATATATTCTGGCAAGATAGCCTCATTAAAAAGATTTAAAGATGATGTCAAAGAAGCTGCAGCTAGTTATGAATGCGGTATTCAAATAGAAGGTTATAATGATATTAAAGAATTAGATCAAATTGAATGCTATATTATGAAAGAAGTAAAAGACGAGGAATGATAATATGTCTGAAAAAAGAATGGGTAGAATAGAGGAAGAAATTAAAAGAATTGTAAGTAATATAATTGCTTATGATTTAAAAAATCCTAATATTAAAGGTGTTATTTCTGTTACTGGTGTTTCTGTTTCTAACGATTTAAAATATGCTAATATATATATTAGTGTATTTGATAAAAAACAAGATGATGATAAATTGTTAAATAATGTTATAAATACACTTAATAAATCAAAAGGATTTATAAGAAAAGAATTAGCTTCTAAAATTAATTTAAGGTATACACCGGAATTGATTTTTAAAATAGATAATTCATTAATTTATGGATCACATATTGATGAGTTATTACATGAAATTAATATACAACATAAAGAATAGTAAATAAAATTTGAAATGCATTATTAAAATGTATTTCTTTTTTATATTATGTAATCATATATTACATATACTTGATAATTTAAACGAATAATTGTATAATTAAATATAATAATAAAAAAGGGGATATATATGATAAAAGAATATAATGAGTTGAAAAAAGTAATTAAAAATTCTAAAACAATATTAATAACTGGACATGTTGATCCAGATGGAGACGCTGTTGGTAGTACATTAGCTATGTATAATTATATTATTACATTAAATAAAGAGGTAGATATTATATTATTGAAATTACCTAATACATTTTCATATTTACACAATTTTGACAAAATAAAAACTGATGAAAGCAGTCTAAAGAAGGAATATGATTTATTAATAGTTCTTGATTGTGGAGATAATACTAGAATAAATATTGATGCTTCAAATTATTCATTTAGACATATAGCTGTAATTGATCATCATAAGACACATGAATATTTTAGTGATTTAACAATATTAGATCCTAAATCACCATCTGCATGTGAAATAGTTTATGATATATTAAAATCTTTTAAATACAATATTGATTTACAAATTGCCGAGTGTTTATATACTGGGATATTAACAGATACAGGTTCATTTAAAAATTCAAATGTAATACCTGCATCATTTTTAGTGGCATATGAATTGATTAAAATAGGAGTTAATCCTAATCGTATAAGTAGATTATCTATGGATATGATATCACTTAACAAACTTGAATTAATAAAATATACATATGCTAATATGGAAATAATAAATAATAATATTACTTACATATATATTAGTAAACATATATTAGATAAATATGCTGATGAAGAAAATATATACGAAGGTTTAGTTAATTATGGGAAAAATATAAAAGGTATAGAAGTAAGTATTTTTATTCGTCAATTAGATGAAGATTCATATAAAGTAAGCATGAGATCAACAGACAAAGTAGATGTTGCAATTATATCTAAAAAATATAATGGTGGAGGGCATACAGCAGCTGCTGGATTTGAATATAATGGAAAGCTTGAAGATATAAAAAACAATTTAGTAAATGATGTGGAATCACAATTATAGGAGAGATAAATGCAAGGTATTATAAATGTATATAAAGAAGTTGGAATGACATCTTTTGATGTTATTGCTAAATTAAGAAAAATATTAAATGAAAAAAAGATAGGGCATACTGGTACATTAGATCCTAATGCAACTGGCGTATTGCCTATTTGTATTGGTGCTGCTACAAAATTTGTACCATACATTATGAGTTTAAATAAGCAATATCTAGCAACAATTAAATTAGGAATACAAACAGATACTGGAGATATAACTGGAAAAATTATTAACCAACATAACACACTCGATTTGAATATTAAAGATATTGAATATGTTGTTAATTCTTTTATTGGTAAAATACAACAAAAACCACCTATGTATTCGGCAATTAAGATAAATGGTCAAAAGCTTTGTAATCTTGCACGAAAAGGAATTGAAGTAGAAAGGCCATTAAGAGAAGTTGAAATTTTCGATATAAGTATTTTAACATATGATAAAGAAAATAGTATTTTAACATTAAAAATTGATTGCTCAAAAGGAACATATATAAGAACATTAGCAGAAGACATATGTTTTAAACTTAATACAATAGGCACTCTTATATCCTTAGAACGAACAAAAACAGGTTCATTTTCAAAAGAAACTGCACATACCTTATCTGATATAGCTAATAGTGTAAATAACAATGGAATAGATAATATATTAATAAATATTGAAGATTTATTTATAGATTACCCTAAAATAAATTTAGATGAAGAAAAGTATTTTCATTATGTAAATGGTCTTAAGATATCTAATAATAATGAAGATGGTTTGTATGCTGTATATGTAAATAAAAAATTTATAGGACTAGGTGAAATACATAATAATTTATTAAAACGAAAACATGTTATATAAATAATAATTAAGGTTGGTGAAAAAAATGAATGAAAAATTAAAAACAATTAGCTTTTTTGTATGTTGTTTTTTTGTATATTGTGTTATTGGTTGGGGATATGAAGTAATATGGGAAGCTATTATTGGAAATGGGTTTGTTAATAAAGGATTTCTATACGGAGGTTATCTACCAATTTATGGATTTGGTACGTTAATACTATATTTTATGTTGAGAAATTTACAAGCAAAAAAGATAAAAGTATTTAATATAAATATAACACCAATTTTAGTTTTTGTATCTATATTTTTTATTGCATCATCAATAGAATATGCAGTAAGTTGGATTATGGAAATATTATTTAATCAAAGATGGTGGGATTATAGTTCTGATATATTAAATATAAATGGAAGAGTAAGCGTGCGCAATAGTCTATTACTTACGACAGGGGCAATGGCATTTTTATATGGAGTGCAACCTCTTTTAAATAAATTACTTATAAAGATAAAAAGTAATATACTAAATATATTAGCTTTTATAATAATTGTTGTAATGTCTGGAGATTTAATATTAACAATTTTAAAATATATACAATAAATCAGAAATAGGTAATAATATTAAAGATTGCACTTGAATGTATAAAAGTTATAAAATTGATTATAATATTTGATAATGATGTAAAAATATGCTATAATAAATTTTGTAAATTTGATTTACGAATGTGCAAGATTAATATCTTGTAGGAAAAGCTAAAATGTCAATAATGCTAATTATCATGATGGTATTAGGATCGATCTGCATTGCTGTGTGTTTGGGATATTTTTATTCTGAGCATATGCCAATATTTGAAACAATTCTTTTTACTTTTGTTGTTGGAATGTTAATTCTATTGGTAGCTGTAGTCATTGCCTTTGCAACAATGATGATACCTATTGGACCAATTACAACAGACGATAGTTTAGAATCGACAATTGAGTTAATTGCTTTAAATGATAAAACATTATTGGAAGGTGCTATGTATGAAGGTATATTTATAACTAGTGGTTATATAGATACACTTTCAATATATGCTTATTATTATAAAGCAGAGAATGGATCTGTTAAGTTTGGTAAAATCCTAGCGGATAGCACTAGTATTTATTATATACAAGATGATAGCCCACCTAGAATCGAAACTTACCATCTTACTGAAAGTGGATGTTCACTATATAGTTTCCCAGATGAGTTCAAAAAAACAGTAAAGGTGTATTACAAGTTATATATACCTAAAGATTCTATTTCACCTGATATAAGGTTGGACTTGGAGTCATAACAAAAACAAAGAATTAATTTTCTTTGTTTTTGTTTACATAAAGATTGATTTTTTGTAATTCATGTGCTATAATATTTTACACATGTCAACTGTAGATAGATTTTTAAGCATTTTTGAAAATGATAAGCTTATCCCTGAAGAATTACAGGAGAGCATAAAGAAAAAAGTTGCACTATTTAACAAAAACAATTGTCTTGCAGTCATCAGAGAATCAACGATTAGAATGGTAAAGTTACCATGTGATTACATGGCTTTATGCTCAGAGATTCAAGATTATAAGCATTACTCGGGAGTATGCAAAAATTTCGAATATTCATTCTGTATTAAGGAAATGAGTATGCGAAACAATTACAAAATTATTTTAATTATTTTTATGAAATAGAATAGATTTTTTCTATTCTATTTCTTTTTTTAAAAAAGTGTGTTATAATTTTTCTAAATAAAATAAAAGTTGTGGTCATTATGAAACAAATTGAGTCATATCGAGATTCATTGTGCAATGTTATGCATTTTGAAAAAGGTGTAGATTACACACTTCTTATGTTTATGAATTTATATACAGAAGAAGAAAGAACATCTTTAAGCTTTAATAAGTTAGTTACTGATTTAAGCATTATCGATCTTACATTAGAATTGTTTATTAAAGATCTAGAAGAAAAAATTGATAAACTTGAATCCTTAGTTTATGATGAAATTGATTTAATAAATTTGATTTCAGAGTTAACTAATTATGAAGATATTAAGCCAATTCAAGATTTGTTTATTTTGAATGAACAAAATCAGAAAAAGCTTATTGAAGATATTGAATACTATTTATGAAGAACATTTTTGTTCTTTTATTTTTTTATATTATTTATATATTGCTTTATCTATATATAATTCAATAGCAATATTATTTTTAATTTTATAATAGTAAAATAATTTTACAATATAATTGAACTATCCATATTCATCGTGATATTGACAAATAAACGTTTTAAGTATAATATATAAAATGAATGGAGGTAGTTATGTTAGATTGTATAATAATAGGAAAAGGTCCAGCAGGACTTAGTGCAGGTATATATACTTCAATGGCTAATTTAAAAACGTTAATTATAGGGAAGGATAGTCCACTTCAAAAATCTGAAAAAATACAAAATTATTTTGGGTTTGAAGAAATTATTGATGGACAACAATTATTACATCGAGGTATTAAACAAGCTATAGCTACTGGTTGTGAAGTATTAAATGATATGGTTATTTCCATAGATATTTTAGATAATAGTTTTAATATTGTAACAGCAGAAAATGGTTCTTTTGATACAAAATCAATATTACTGGCTACTGGTAATAATAGAAATACTGTTAATATAAATAATTTAGATAAATTTGAAGGTAAGGGAATAAGTTATTGTACTACTTGTGATGGGTTTTTCTTTAAAAATAAAAAAGTTGGAGTAATAGGTAGTACAGATTATACAATTTATGAAGCTAATGAATTACTTAGTTTTACTACAAATATTACCATATTAACTAATGGTAACGAATTAAAAAGTAGCAGCAAAAATAATAATACTATAAAAAACGACAAAATTGTGTCTTTTGAGGGAGAAAACAGGTTAGAGTATATCGTATATGATAATGGAGAAAAGGAGCAGTTTGATGGCATATTTATAGCTCAAGATTATCCTACGGCTTCAGATTTTATTAAAAAACTTGGTTTAGATTCAAAAAATGGATCAGTAACAATAAATGATCAATTTATGACTAATATTAAAGGAATATTTGCAGCAGGGGATATAGTAAACGATTTTAAACAAATATCTACTGCAGTAGGTTCAGGCGCTAATTCTGCAAAAAATATAATTAAATATTGCAAAGAATAAAAAAATATAGTATAATACAAACATGAGGTGAAATTATGTTAAAACAAATAACAATGAAAATGATGTTAATAGTAACAGTATTATTATCACTATTTACAATAGCTTTATCAACAATAAATAATTCAGATTATTTACATTTAGTTAATAATATCAACTATAATGTTGAGCAACAAAAATTAGCAGAAAAAGAAGAAATAAAAAAATAGTATAATAAAAGAATAATTTTATGTAATTATTCTTTTTATGTATAATATAAAATTTAATAGATTGAAGCATAAATAAAGAGTAAATGATTATATCAGTATTATTTTATCTTTTTTAATGTTAATAATAAAAATGAAGAAGATGTGTTCACACAAACGCATTTTCTTCATTTTTATTTAATAAGCCATAGAATTCAGCTGAGGTATCTCTAACGGTGATCATTCTATCAATAGCTTTGTTATAAAGTTTAGAGCTAGATTTTACTGCTAAAAGATGTTGCTCATAACATGTAGGGCAAATCGTTACAAATTGTTGTAAATTAACCTTATCAGAATAGCTTCTCTTTTCTACAGGTAGGATAATAATGTCATCTATGCTGTGATTTTCGCCACAATAACAGCAATAGGAACCATAAGTTTCGACATAATTTTCTTTTAAATCAATGAAATCGTTTTTCCAAATCTGAATTTGTTTCATTAAACGATTATATGATTTAGAACCATAGGTTTTTTTGTTAATTACATGCACATGACATGAATTACATACCAAAGCAATGTTGTCTTTTGTTGTAGGTCCTCCTAAACTTTTTTCAATAATGTGATGAGCCGTAATTTGAGAAGTAGAAACTTGTCGACCACAAAGCCAACAATAATTTCCATATTCTTTTAACAATTCCTGTTTTATCTCTCTTAATGCATAATCTTTTGAGCGTGGCATTAATAAAAACCTCGAGTATTAAAATAATAAACGAATTTTAAAATTAACTATCCTACTCGTACATTATATCATTATTTTAAAAAAAGGGAAGAGAATATTTTAAAAAAAACATTTTTAAATATATTGTAACATAAGCGTAATATTATACTATGTAAACCATATTGATGATTATTTTAAATAAGCAAATATATTTTAAAATAATTTATATATATTAATAGTTTCAACTATATATATATAATTAATATTCAAAAAATTAAATAGGGGTATTGACAAATTGAAAGAGAATGATATACTTTATTCAGTACATACGATTGCACAAAATAATAATTTTGCGAAAACCAGGTGGGTACTAAAATGCATCAATATAGATATCTGCTATTATAAGCTGTATTTTAACTATTTCTATAATATTACTTTATCTGCGTATATATATGAATTGAATTTATTTCATAGTTACTATATTTTTTACATATATAATTCTATATAAATTCTGTTTTGTAATTATCCTATTAGTTATTTATATAATTTGTAATTTAATTTTCATTTTATATATTATTAATTTACTTTTTAAAAGCTATCTCATTTAAAATTTTTTACTTTATCTTTTTTATACAAATTCAATGTTAATTTTTAACATTTACCTATTTTTTGATTTAAAATCTTTTTTATTTATTTTGCGGTAATGAAATTATATTGCCCTATCACCAAAAATCGATTTAAAGGTCATTTTTGTGCGAAGTGCTTTGGAGGTGTTGATATGAGTGGGTTCAATTCGGATAATCCTGCTATTTTAGATCAGTTTATAGCATATAAACTAAATAATGCTAATCTTTCTATTAAAACTGTTAAAGAATATAATTATGATTTATATAATTTTTTAAAAGCAATGTTCATTATGAAAAATTCATATAAGGATTTAGATAAAATTCCTGAGGAAGAATTTAATAATTTAGCTATTAAAAATATTGATATAAATTTTATAAAAAAAATTTCATCATTAGATATAGATTATTATATTGCGTATTTAAATATGAATAAAAAATATAAACCAACTTCGCGTGCTCGTCAAGTTGCTAGTATAAAATCTTTTTTTAAATGTCTATTATTAAATTTACATGAAATTGAAACTAATCCCGCATTAGGAATAACTTCACCTAAACTTGGTAAACGAATTCCTCAATATTTAACTTTAGAAGAATCCAAAAGACTTCTAACCGTTGTGAAGACTGGTTCTAACAAATTTAAAGAACGAGATTATTGCATTATTACCCTATTTTTAAATTGTGGTATGCGTTTATCTGAGCTAACTAGCATAAATACTAAAGATATTAGAGATAATGACACTGTAAATATTATTGGTAAAGGGAATAAAGAAAGAACTGTTTATTTAAATAAAGCTTGTTTAAATGCAATTGAAGAGTATTTGCCAGCACGTAATGCCCTAACTAATATTAAGGATAAAAATGCCCTATTTTTGAGTGAAAGAGGCACACGTATATCTCGTAGAACTGTGGAACAAATGGTAGAAAAATATATATTGCTAGCTAACTTAGATCCGAAAAAATTTACACCACATAAATTAAGACATACTGCAGCAACATTAATGTATAAATATGGTCATGTCGATATTCGTGCTTTACAAGAAGTATTAGGACATGAAAGTATACAAACAACAGAAATATATACACATATAGATAATGAGCAATTAAAAAAAGCTGTTGATTCAAATCCATTATCTGATATATAAAATTATATGTACCAAAAAAGACAAGGAATTTAATTATTCCTTGTCTTTTATTTGAAAAATATGTAGAATAGTACTAATATTAAAGTTATTAATATTACTATTAAAATTATTGCTATTGGTATAAGAATAATTATTATTCCAATAATTGAAATAATTTCAATAGCACTTACTTGTCCAACAATGTATACAACTAAACCAATTATTAAAAAGATAAAAATTGGTAAAATGCTAATTTCA
>Ga0265294_10008602_pt1 | contig 11879 bp, 7 predicted proteins | sample MunlanPumphouse3_FD_192504 | JGI IMG/M metagenome (GOLD analysis project Ga0265294, IMG submission 192504) | Groundwater microbial communities from a municipal landfill in Southern Ontario, Canada - Pumphouse #3 | ecosystem: Environmental > Aquatic > Deep subsurface > Groundwater | place... | reverse complement strand
GTCTTTAATTTTTAAAAGTTTTACATTGTGAGAATTTGCAAAACTAATAAAGTTTTTAGACTATGTTGTTTTTATCGCTCAGACACACTTTTTGTATCACTATCAGAATGACCCGAAAATACAGGTAACTTTCCACGATGAAAACAAACTCCTGACTACTGAAGACTCTTTCATAGAACCATACAAAGAGTTTGTAAAACATTATCCGGATGCACTGAAGATAAGTAAATCGAAAAACGGAAATGGAAATTTCCAAAGATACAGTTTCATGTTGATAAGTTATCAAAGCTGGATCAGGATCACAGAAAGTGACAGCAACAAACTCAACAACATTCCCTCAACACTCATCATCAACAAGAAGGAAAGTCGTTTTAGCCGGTCAGCCAAAGGAAAACACAAAAATTAATCATGGGGCAGAAGACGAACCGACCTCCTTGTCTTCAGATTTCTTATTAGGTGGAGCACCAGGCTCTTCCCTGTTTCTGAAAGAAAATTTTGGTCTTTCTTCATCAGGGAAACGTAAAAAGACTTCCTCTTTTGTGAGTGGACGATGGGTTTCGAGCCAGAAGAAATTAGTCAAATAGATGAATTCATCGGTGAGTTTATTCATCGGATGAAACTCTCCACTCGAAGAAGGAGTTAAAACAATCCGGTCTATTTTCTTATCCTTGAAATGAATCACCACGAAGCTGCTCTCAGTGCGGTTGGCGCCAATAAGGGTACTGTCCGACTCTTCCCGGATGAAATAAATCGTTTCTGCATTCCCATTGACATCCACACGGCGGATTTGACTACTGTCGAGATGGGCAATGATATCCTTCCCAGAAATCTGATTGAAGTAGAGTGAGTCCATTAATTCGGTTACCATGGCCGACTGTTGCAGCTCAACCTGATAAACCTCCTGATTCTTCGACAAAATGCTGATTTTTTCACTTGAATACTGCTGACTCTCCTGCCAGATAACCGGTTTATTCATCAGGTGCATGATAGAGTCCCGCGAAGAATAAACGAGTGAATCGGCCAGTCCCTGAATATCTTCCCTGAAGAACCGTACATTCCGCCAGGCTTTGGCTTCATTATAAACAGAGTCTTTGAAAGTCATCAGGGTATCCGCATGAACATACAAATGTTTTTCATTCGACCAGTCAACCAGCAACGCAGAATCAGTAGCGACTCCCAGCTCCTTATCTTCATTATAATACACGTAATTCCCATACAAAGTTGATTTCTGAACCGTATCCTTGAGGATAGCCTGACCAAAAACTTCCCCATATTTTACGGCCTTATCATAAAAAATGGTATCGCCAGTAATTGATTTTCCTTCTTTGTTAATAAGGGAAGAACGATTCAGCAACATAGATCGCTCCGATTGAGTATTATACCAACCTTTATTGGTATATATGTCTGTTTTATCCTGATAAACAATATGTGTTTCTCCAACCAAATTCGCGATATGGGATTTCGTATTGTACGTCAGCGTATCCGCATTCATCACAAAATTCTCATTTACCAATTTTACTTTATCGCTGAACAGGGCGTCTTCAGTTCTTGTTGAATACTGTCCCCAGACAGAAGTGAGGGTGTTTTCAGGATCCACAATTTTGCCTCCGGTGAAATAATAAGCGAGCTGGGTAGTTCTGTCATAATTCAGGCTATCGGTAGTGAGTGTTGTATTTCTATTTACCAGACGTGCATTACCTCTCAAGCGAACTAATTTTAGATTTCCATCATAATACAATTTATCGCCATACACGAAAAGGGTATCTCCCTGCACAATTTTCACATTGCTAAAGGCATCCATCGAATTGGAATTCCGATAGAAATAAGCACTATCACAGGTCATGACAGCGTCATCATGACGAAACCTCACATTTCCATTCAGGATCTGCACGTCGGGTTTTAAAAGTTGGTCGAATGAAATAAGATCGGCATTCTCTAGATAAATAATCTTAGCCGTTTTCTGATCAAAGGGCGTTCGTATAGGAGCCACCGGCAGAGGAGGATCCAGTTTCTTTCCCCTGGCGTCCTTGCGGACAGGCATTGTTTTTTTGCCCTGGTCAGAAGATGGCCTGACTTCCCGTCTTTCCTCCAGGATGTCTTTCCTCAACTGTTTGTGTTGTATTTGTGCTGTTACATTCAAAAACGACAATGACACAAAACAAGCAATAAACAAAAACCTTACATTCCGGTATTTCATGAAAACCACCCTTTATTTTTTACTCCATCCCGGATACTTAAAGTTGCAGTTTTGCCAGGCAGGATCAATGCTGATATAGGTCTCTCTCTGCTTTTTGGCAATCCATTCTTTCAGGAACTGTTCTTTCTTCGTTTCCTCGTAAAAGTTTTTAAGCAACTGATAATCGTCCATCAAATTGGCTTTATGAATATCAACTTTTGACTTAACCTTCACAACGGCAACAACTTCTTTGTTAGAAGCTGGATCAATCATCGTAAACGGTTTTGAAATTTCAGCAACGTTCATTCCATAAACCACTTTAGCAACTTCCTGAGGCAAATCCTGATATTCAAATTTAGATGTGCCTGTTCGCTGGTTAAGCATCAGTCCGGCATTCATAGCAGAATTTTTATCCTGCGAGAAATACATTACACCCTGTTCAAAGGTCATCTTACCGCTCCTTATCACGTTGCTTACAGAGTCGAGTTTGTGCATAGCTTTCTGTTTATCTGTGAGCGAAACCTTTGGTTTCATCAGGATGTGGCGGCAATTGATCCGGTCACCACGTTTTTCAATCAACTGAATAATATGAAACCCGAATTCAGATTCCACAACACGTGAAACCCTTTTGGGGTCAGTCAGATTAAAAGCCACGTTAGCAAATTCCGGTACCAGCTGACCTTTGCCCATGAAACCAAGTTCACCCCCTCTTTTGGCACTTTCTGTGTCTTCAGAATACAGGCGAGCAAGTATTGAAAAGTCGGTCGTCCCACTATTCACCCTTTCCGCGTATTCTCTCAGCCGTTCTTTCACAGCCTCAATCTCTTCCTGTGGCACCGGAGGCTGAAAGCTGATGATCTGCAATTCAACCTGTGCAGGAACAGTTGGAATGCTGTCTTCCGACAGGGAATTATAGAATCGCCTTACATCGGCAGGAGTAGATTTGATGTTTTCCACCAATTTTTGCTGCATCTGCTGGATAATCATTTGCTCCCTGACCATGGTGCGCATATCTTCGCGAAGTGCAAGCATGCTTTTTCCGAAATACTCTTCGAGTTTTTCTTTTGACCCAATCTGAGAAATAAAATAATTCATCCGCATCTCCACCTGATTCATCACAGTTCCTTCATTTACCTCGATACTATCCAGTTCCGCCTGGTGCAGATAAAGTTTCTGGATCGCAATTTGCTCGGGGATAACACAGTAAGGATCCCCATCAATGGTAACCCCTTCGTACTGAGCCCTGATTCGTTGTTCTTCAACTTCAGATCTCAATATTGACTCGTCACCTACTATCCAGATAATCTCATCGATAATATTCGTCTGAGCCGAGGTGTTTATGAAAGACAAACCTAAAAATACGGTTAAAAAAACGATGAATCTTGTGTGCATGTTAATGATTTTAATCCGGGCAACCCTTCACTATAAGTCCGGGAATTTTATTTGTTAAAAAAAGTTACAGTTCCATTCTGAATTGCATCCTGGTATAATTCATCTTCGAAATTTACTATAAAATCCGATTTCAATTTATTCAGAATGATGTTGGATATCTTTTCTTTAGCAGTCTCAAATGGTTCTATCTGTCCCACTCTCTTTACAGAATCGACATTCAACATATAATGCTTCAGGCTGTCGGAGACCTCAACATACTTCCCTGTACCCAACGTTTCATTCAAATTTGGAGATTGAACCGGCATTTTTTTGAGAATTTCATTTAGGGGCATCCAACGATCAGCGAAATAATCATAACTCAACCCATGTTGTAAACTGTATTTTTCAATTTGCTCCAGGGATTTGTTATCACCCGATTGTACCCAATGTCGTACATCATTCAATTTGGGGGCTCCAACCGGAAGCACAAGCAGGATTCCTTTCAACATATCTTCACGCAGGACAAACTGTTCGCTGAAATTTTGATAAAATGTGAACAATTCTTCATCTGATGGTTGCTGAGGCAAACGTTGTTGTAACAGGTTTTGCTGATACTGATGAATAGTAAGAGACTTCCTGTAATCATCTAGCAACCTTTCTATTTCAGCTTTATTTGTCACGTTACGTTTAGCATGTTCATAAAGCAACACATCCGTTACCCATTTACGGATGTAGCCATCGGCAATTTGTATGCTGTCAGCACCGGTAATATTGGGAGGAATAATCCCCTGCACCTGATCCAGATACAAAAATTTTCCCTCCACTTCCAATAAGGGAATACGGGTCTGATCAGGAGATTTAACATCACATCCAATCAATGATCCGAATATTAACACCAGCAATAAATGCCTGAAAATACGCATGAGAGAGCTTATAAGCAATTAATTTTTCTGAACCGTTTTCAATACTTTTTGATTGATCTTTACCGGATATTTTTCCCGCAAGGTATTGATCCATTCCTTTTCAAGAAATTCCTGATAATCGGCCGTAACCAATCCGCGTACATCCGTATAATCTTCGGGAGTATAATTCAGCAGAGTACCCGGAACAAACACATAAGGGTATTTAGCATCTTTCTCCACTGCTCCGGGAGAGTTAAAAACATAGTGATCGACAAATTTGTTATCACCCTCCACATACAAACCTTTATCGATTTTAATATTAACCACACTGTCATTGAGCTGACGGAGGAATTTGTCTATTGAGTCTTTCGGCTGAACCGAGACAATTTCATTTGCCTTTTTCCAGACGTCTTCCGTTTTACACTGAATTACCCTTCCCTTGAAATGAGGTTTATCCCAGGAATATTTCTGTTTATTTCTTTTAAAGAAGGCTACCAATCCGGCTGTATCCTTGGATGCTTTTTCCCAAACCTCGTTGTTGCTTACTTCAAACAGCAGGATACCATCATGATATTCCTGCATCAGCAAACGGAAATCATCATACTTCTTTTCGAGCTGAGTATTCTCATAAGCCAGCAATTCTTTTTCAATAAAAGCATTCAGTTTTTGATCGATAATTTCTTTAGCAGAAGATTTTTCGCTTGCCTGGTTTTTCTTCAAATACGCAAGAAAATCTTCCTGTTTATATTTTTTCCGGGCAAAAGAGAACATCGTTTTTTTCAGTTTTGCAGCATCCGCATCAGCAAGAAAAGCAGAATCAGTAAGCAATCTGTCTTGCAATAGGGCATAAAAATCTTCTGTTTGTGTTCCTTTATTGATTTTAAGTTTGTACTCTTTTTTCAGTTTTTCCACAAAAGCTTGCTGGCCTTTTTGTGCTCTTTCATCTCTTTTTACCAGACGTTCTATATCCGCTTTTTTATTTTCAAATGACGGAATTGGTTTAGTATCTAATAATTTGATGATGTGCCACCCATAAGCCGATTGCACAGGCTCACTGATATCTCCCGTATTTTTCAGGGCAAAAGCCGCCTGTTCAAATTCAGCTACCATTCTTCCCGTGCCAAACCAGGGCAATTCTCCATTTCTTGCTGCAGAACCCCGGTCTTCAGAATGAGCCGAAGCAATTTGTCCGAAATCAGCCCCGTTTTTTACAAGTTGATACAATGAGTCTATTTGATTTTTAGCTCTTGTATTACCTGCATCATCACCCTGAGAAGTAAATTTCATGATATGTGAAACCAACACCTCTCCGGGAGAAAACCTTCGGTTATGTACTTTTATCACGTGATAGCCAAAAGCGGAACGAACAGGTTTTGAAATGGTACCCACCGGTGTATTAAAAGCCATCGTTTCGAAAGGATACACCGTACGGAAACCTGTAATCCATCCGATATAACCACCATTATCCTCAACCGACTGATCTTCTGATGTTTCTTTAGCAACGGTAGGGAAGTCTTCTTTTTCGAGTCTTTTCAACACCTCCTGAATTTTATTCCAGGCTTTCAGGGTATCCGCCGGAGCTGCATTTTGCTGAACACGAACAAGAATATGACTCACCTCAATATCTTCTTTCATCCTTTCATATGCTTCTTTCAACAGGCTTTCTTCGACTCTTGAATCGGTAAGATAGGGTTTGGTCAACTGATCCCGATAACCACTCAACTCATTTATAAAGGATTTTGTTGTATCAATTCCCTGCGATTTAGCTTCTTCAACTTTAAGTTTAAAGTTCACGAAAAGATCAACATATTCTTCCAGCGTTTTTTTATCCAGGGCGTTATTCGAGTTATTCTTGTTATAAATATATTCAAACTCGGATTTTAGAACCGGTTTGCCATTAATAGTCATCAAAACTGGGTCTTTTCCCTTTGCCATGACAGAACCCGAAATCAATAAAACGGACAATGAAACAAATAGTGCCTTCATAAATATTAAATAAATTGATTAATTAACATGTTGAGATTGCGAACCTAAGCATTTTAACGCAAACAATTTATATATGTTGTAAATTGATTATTTTTTTTAAGCTTTTTTATTCACCCCGGCTGTAATTGGGTGCCTCGCTGGTAATGGAAACATCATGTGGGTGACTTTCGGCTACACCGGCATTTGTAATGCGTGTAAACTTCGCTTGATGCAATTCACTGATGGTATGTGCACCACAATATCCCATACCGGCTCTAAGCCCGCCGATCATCTGATAAACAACTTCATAAAGGGAACCTTTAAAAGGTACACGAGCAGCAATTCCTTCGGGAACCAGTTTCTTGATATCATCTTCCACATCTTGGAAATAGCGGTCTTTGGATCCTTTTTCCATGGCTTCCAGGGATCCCATGCCGCGGTATGATTTAAATTTCCTTCCATTGAAAATGATGGTTTCACCCGGAGATTCTTCGACTCCTGCAAACAAAGAACCTGCCATGATGGTGTCGGCACCGGCAGCAAGTGCTTTCACAATATCACCCGAATAACGGATACCACCATCTGCAATAACAGGAACACCCGTTCCATCAAGTGCCTTTGCCACTTCATAGATGGCCGAAAGCTGTGGTACTCCAACGCCGGCAATAACACGGGTAGTACAAATAGAACCCGGACCAATTCCCACTTTAACGGCATCGGCACCGGCTTCTACAAGGGCTTTGGCTGCTTCGGCAGTAGCAATATTTCCTACGATAATATCAATGGATTTATAGCGTTTTTTCGCATCTCTGAGGGTTTTCAGTACGCCTTCCGAGTGACCGTGAGCTGTGTCGATTACAACCGCATCCACGCCGGCATCTACCAAAGCATCAATTCGCTCAAATACATCCACTGTAACACCCACACCCGCGGCAACACGCAACCGGCCGAATTCATCTTTCGATGCCATGGGTTTGTCTTTTGCTTTGGTAATGTCTTTATAAGTAAGCAGCCCGATGAGGCGGTTGTCTTTATCAACAACAGGCAGCTTTTCAATTTTATGTCGCTGAAGAATATCCGCAGCGGCTTCCAGATCGGTTGAACGAGAGGTTGTGATGAGATTCTCCTTCGTCATTATTATATCGATCTTTGTCGCAAGATTTCGCTGAAAGCGCAAATCCCGGTTTGTAACGATTCCCACCAAAAAGCCTTCTCCATCGACGACAGGAATCCCTCCGATTTTGTATTCTGCCATTAGATTGAGGGCATCACCAACAGTAGCATCTTTATGGATGGTCACTGGATTGGAAATCATGCCGTTCTCAGCACGCTTAACGGCTTTTACCTGTTTGGCCTGTTCTTCGATCGACATGTTTTTGTGGATTACCCCGATACCACCTTCGCGGGCAATAGCAATGGCCATTTTGGCTTCAGTAACTGTATCCATAGCCGCAGATACAACAGGAATCTTCAGCTCAATATTGCGGGAAAACCGGGTTGACAAATCCACATTACGTGGTAATACATTTGAATAGGCGGGAATTAACAAGACATCATCGAAGGTCAGTCCTTCAATATGAACTCTATCGGCAATAAATGACATAGGAATTAATTTTATATGTTTCAGATGACGACAGTAATAGTCGGTATTACTATGAAAAAATATTGCGTGCAAATGTACATAATATTTGTGAGTTTGGAAAATCCCATCATTAAAAAAATGGATAATCCCGCTCAGGACATAAACTTGAACAACTTCAAATAAACACATTTATTACGAGAAACAATAAAAGGACTACAACTGCAATCTCTTTGTAGAATTAACTTCCTTTATCTTGTTGATATTTTTACGCAGGTTTTCGATTTCCTGTTTGTCGTGGACATTGATATGAAACAAGCCAACAAAAATTCCGGCGTGTGTTTCAATATTGATTTTACTGATGTTCACCCCGTACTGTTCAGAAATTACATGCAGGATTTCCACAAGGACTCCCTTTTTATCGATTCCTTTGATTTCTATAACCTCATCAAAACTAAGTCCTTTGTGAACTGCCCATTTTGCAGAGATGATATTCTGCCCAAAATTTGATTTTAATTTAGCCGCAACGGAACACTGACGTTTATGCAGCATGACAATTTCATTCTCATCAACATAACCCAACACATCATCTCCGGGTATAGGTTTACAGCAATCAGCAAATTTGTAAGTCTTACCGGCGCTCTCTTCGGTAAGTATAAAAGTTTTTTTTCTGTCAACTCGTGTTGCCGGGACCAATTCAGGTTCAACGACCTTGTGCTTGTCTCCGGTACTTACAAAAGGAATTTTAATGTATTTAGAAAACACACTCTGCGATTTAGGCTTGAATATCACTTTCTGAATGTCTTCCAGATTCAAATTTCCTTTACCCGCCTGTAAATACAACGCATTACGCGAACTAAACTTATAATGATTGAGGATTTTGACATAATTATCATTCTCAGGAGGCAGGTTGATTTCGGCAAGTGCCTTCTCAATCCTTTTCTGACCTTCTGCTATTTCTGCTTTTTCTTCTCTTCTGAAAATTGCCCTTAATTTGGCTTTTGCCCTGGCGGTGGTCACATAATCAATCCATTCCAGTTGGGGGACTTGTTTGCGGGAGGTCAGAATTTCCACCTGGTCGCCACTTTGCAGGGTATGACTCAGTGGCACTAATTTATGGTTTACTTTTGCTCCAATACAATGTTCTCCCAAATCGGAGTGCAGGGCAAATGCAAAATCAAGCGCAGTGGAACCCTGTGGTATGGTTTTGATGTCACCTTTCGGCGTAAATACAAAAATTTCGGAAGCAAAAAGATTCAGTTTGAAGGTGTCAATAAAATCGATAGCGTTGGGTTCCGGGTTTTCCAATAACTCCTTAATGGTTTTCATCCATTTATCGAGCTCCGATTCATCGTTTTCTCCTGTTTTGTATTTCCAGTGTGCAGCAAGGCCTTTTTCCGCAATATCATTCATTCTTTCACTGCGTATCTGAATTTCAACCCATCTTCCTCCCGGAGCCATAACCGTTACATGAAGTGCTTCATATCCGTTTGCCTTAGGATTGCTAACCCAGTCACGGATTCTTTCAGGATGAGGTTTATATAATTCAGTAATAGCAGAATAAATCATCCAGCACTGATCTTTTTCTGTTAAACCTTCCTTTGGAGTAAAGACAATACGCAGAGCCATAATATCATACACATCTTCGAAGGATATGTTGTGAGTTGTCATCTTTTTCCAAATGGAATAAACTGTTTTTATTCTGGCTTTATAGCGAAATTCCCATCCCAGTTCTTTCAATTTGCGCGTGATCGGTTCGGTAAATTCTTTATAAAAGATGTTGCGGGCAATTTCATCACTGGCCAGTTTTTTTTCGATCAAGGCGTACGTTTCCGGATGTTCATATTTAAAACTCAGGTTTTCAAGTTCATTCTTTATTCGGAAAAGTCCGAGGCGATGTGCAAGGGGAGCATAGATATACTGCGTTTCTCCTGTGATTTTATATTGTTTGGCAGGAGGCAGGGATCCCAGGGTGCGCATATTATGAAGGCGGTCGGCAATTTTAATTAGGATAACCCGAATATCTTCCGACATGGTAAGCACGAGTTTCCTGAAGTTTTCAGCCTGCGCGGATGCATGTTCAGCAAATACACCTCCTGATATTTTGGTAAGACCTTCGACAATCTGAGCAATCTTGGGTCCAAAAAGATTATTGATATCTTCTACCGTATAATCAGTATCTTCTACTACATCGTGTAACAGGGCAGAACAAATGGAAGTTGACCCCATGCCTATCTCGCTTGATACAATGCGTGCTACCGCGAGCGGATGCATGATATACGGCTCTCCGGAACGCCGGCGGATACCTTTGTGTGCAGCCTTGGCAAAATTAAACGCTTTGGTGATCAGTTCAACTTTCTTACGGTGGGATGAATTCAGGTAATCATTCAACAACGCATCAAACTCCTGTTGGACTAATTCTTCTTCAGACACACTAAAATTTGTTGAATGTGTGGACATATAAAATCAGCAGATAAAAAATTTAATACCCTGTTAAAAACAACCCAATATCGTTGGCATTTAATCCGAAGTAAGATGCAATCAGCCGGTTGACCAACATGCCACCATAAATGTAAGCGCCGTTGCGGAAACCGGAACTTTCAGCAATGGCCAGCCTCACGCTACCAGAGTTTCCGACTTTCACTAGCATGGGAGCGAAAATATTACTCAATGCCATGGAGCTGGTGCGACCGACCCGGGCAGAAATATTAGGCACGCAATAATGGATAATCCCATATTTCTCGAAAACCGGTTTCTCAATCGTACGGCAGGTGGAAGTTTCAAAACAGCCTCCCTGATCCACGCTTAAATCAATGATAATGGCTCCGGGTTTCATCGTTTTAACCAACTCTTCGGATACCATGAATCGTTCAGACCCATTGATGTATCGTAAATTGCCTATTACGGCATCAGCAGTGGTTAGTGCTTTAAATAACACGGCCGGATGAATGACTGAAGTGAAAACCTGCTGACCCAGATAATGCTGAATTTTTCTGAGCTTATTGATATCATGGTCGAAAATTTTCACCTGAGCACCCAAAGCCAGGGCAGAACGGGCAGCAACTGAACCGGCCAAACCGGCTCCCAGAATCAACACTTCAGTGGGAGAAACTCCTGCTATACCACCCAGCAAAATTCCTTTTCCACCGGAAGCATTACTCATCAGTTCAGAGGCAACCGCGATCGCTGTGTTTCCTTCGATTTCTGCTATCGTATTAACAACGGGGAAAGCCTTTTGTTCATCTTTAATCAACTCATAAGCCACGGCATTCAATTTCTTCGACATCATCATTTTGATGCTTTCAGCTGTTAAATTGGACAACTGAAGCATGGAAAAGATGGATTTGCCGTTTTTCATCAAAGATAACTCGTCGATGGTGGGTGGGGCAATTTTCAGAACAATGTCAGCGCTGAAAACTTCCGCTTCGCTTTCGACAATGACTGCGCCTGCTTCACTATACTGTAAATCCGTATAATACATGGGTAATCCGGCTCCGCGTTGCACTACGACTTTGTGCCCTTCTTCCACCACGATGGCAACTCCTTCGGGCGTCAGTCCCAGCCTGGTTTCAGCCTGTGCATTTTCACATGGGATTCCTATCGACAGCCGCCGGGGTTGTCGAACAATCTCCCGGAGCAACGACTCTTCGGGGAAAAGCACCTTTTGCGAACTCGGATCTTGTCTCATAGGAGTTGGTTTTTGAATGGACTACAAAACTAACTGCAATTGTTGAGAATTGCAAGAGGGAGAGATTTATTTTTTATTTTGCTGTAAAACATACTCCATAATTCCCCCCAGATCTCGAGCAAAGAAATTTCACAAAGCTTGGTGAGATATTGTGCCCGGACTAATCAAATTCATATCTACCAATTCAAAATCACCGCC
>Ga0265294_10008600_pt1 | contig 11881 bp, 11 predicted proteins | sample MunlanPumphouse3_FD_192504 | JGI IMG/M metagenome (GOLD analysis project Ga0265294, IMG submission 192504) | Groundwater microbial communities from a municipal landfill in Southern Ontario, Canada - Pumphouse #3 | ecosystem: Environmental > Aquatic > Deep subsurface > Groundwater | place... | reverse complement strand
ATAGGTCCTGACTTCATCAAATGGGTCACCCACTATAAATATTTAATAGGCTCTTGAAAAGCAGAGCTTTCCGCCTTCTTACTTTGTGTGGACAAAGTAAGCAAAACCACCAACGAAGCTTCAAAGCCGAAGGTTCCCTCGCTTATTATTTTTTATTTCTGAGTTGTAAAACTCACATAAAAATATGCTCCCAGCATATTTGTTCTGCTCAAACAGTTACAACTCTTTTCCGAAATAAAAAATAAACGCTCGGCTTTTCCAGATGTTGGAATATGTGATAAGGACATTTTCATACTTGATTTTCTAAGATTAAGAACTTTATTTAATTCAACAATTACTTATTATTTCTTTTACTAAAAAATATTTTATAAAACTTGGTATCCGTTATACTATTAGGATAGTGCCTGTGACTTGGAATATTATTTACAAAAAGGGCAATAATAAATAAAATAAATGCGCCACTTGCTACTGGAACTAACACATAGACAAACCCTAAAGCGTGAATTTCTTCACTTCCTATAACGGCAATAAGTGCGGTTGCTCCTCCTGGGGGGTGAAGGGTAAGGGTTAATTGCATGGCTAAAATAGAAGTGGCAACGGCAAAAGCTGAGCAAAACCAGATGGTATCTCCGAAGAGTTGGAAAGAGGAAACGCCTACAATGGCACTTATTATGTGGCCGCCTATTAGATTTCTAGGTTGCGACAAAGGAGAGTGAACGGCACCGTAGATTAGGACGGCACTGGCACCAAAGGAGCCAATAACTAGACTTAAATCTGTACCTTCTAATGTGTCATAATGAATGAATGAGATGGTTAAAATACCTATAAAAGAGCCTATCCATGACCATAGAAGGTTGGACATATCGAGCTTTTCGGTGGTGGTTTTTTTAAATTGTTCTAGAAACTTTTTCATACGGTATAATAAGTCAATTAAATGCAATACACTATGATTTAAATCAATTTAGCACTTTTAATAATAAGTTGCTAAAAAGTACTTGACAAAGTAAGACTCAGTTTGCTATAATCCTTTAGCAGTTTAATAGCAGAAGTGCTAATAATAAATCAAAGTGGTGAAAATGATTAATAAAAAAGAGTTTTTATTAGAATCAATTATTAAAGCATATATTGAACATCTTGAACCAATTGGGTCAAGCCAACTTAAAACAATGTATGATATTACGTATTCACCAGCAACCATTCGTGGCTATTTTAAAAAACTAGGCGATGAAGGATTTTTAGCACAAGAACACGTCAGTAGTGGGCGAACACCTACGACTGAAGCGTTAAAACAGTATTGGCAAACAAGACTTCAATATAAGTTGAATTTTGTCGATATAAAAGCTGCGGAAAGTTTGGCACAAAAAATTGGCTTGACTGTTTTTGTTAAAAAAGAGACTTCAGATGTTTTGCAAAGAATAATTGAAGTTGAAAAGAAATATATGGTACTTGAATTTTCAAATTCTTCTATTATTGTAAAATATTCCGATGCTTTGTATCGGTTTTTAAGTGAAATGATAGGTTTTGAAATTATGCATATTATGAATATTTCAAAGCAAGTTGGTGCCTATGAAATCTATGAAAAAGTGAATACTTTTTTGCAAAATAGAGATTTTAATATTTACAATATAAAAGAGTTTTTGAGTTTAAGTTTGAATTATAATTTTGATGATGCGTCTATCAACCTTTTTTTAAGTGGAAAGATTGTTGAAAAATGCACGGAAGGATTATATTTTGAGGAGCTGTTTCCTGCTCAATATATTGGCATTTGTCATAATTGTATTATAGAAGGCAATGAGTCTAAACTCTTTGTTGTGGGTGAGTTAAGTAAAGATTATGAATATTTTTATAATCAAATTACCATATTATAAATTTTTAGGAGAATATTTTGAGCGAAAATAAAAATGAGCAAGTAGAACAAGAGGTCTTAGAAGAGACAACGCAAGAAGAGTGTAATGAACAAGCATGTGAAAAGACACAAGAAGAGGAAATTTCACTGTTACAAGAGCAGTTAAAAGAGAGTCAAGACAAATACTTAAGAGTACATGCAGATTTTGAGAACATCAAAAAACGACTGGAAAAAGAGAAGTATCAAGCCATTGATTATGCTTCTGAAAAATTTGCACGAGATTTATTGACACCTATTGATACTCTTGAAATGGCACTAAAATCAGCCAATGCTGATTTAGATGCACAAGAGTTATTGAAAAAGTTAAAAGAGGGAATTGAATTAACGCTAAAAAGCTTTATTACTGCTTTTGAAAAGCACGATATAAAAAGTGTTGAAACAGATTCTGAGTTTGATCCCCACTTCCACGATGCTGTTATGCAAGTTGATAGTGCTGACCATGAAGAGGGGCAAATTGTACAAGAGCTACAAAAAGGCTACACGTACAAAGAGAGATTGTTACGACCAGCGATGGTCAGTATTTGTAAAAAGTAGGACTTCTTACAAATAAATGAAAAAAGAAAAATAAAGAAAACCTTTTTCACAGGCAAATATTAAAATTTTTCACTTTTCATTTTTAGTTTTTCATTTGACGCTACGCGTCACGACCGCGATGTCTTTAAACTATCGTTGAATTTTAAATTTAATAAAATAAGAAATTAATAAAAAGGATAGAAAATGAGTAAAGTTATTGGTATAGATTTAGGAACTACAAACTCTTGTATCGCAGTTTATGAAAATGGTGAGGCTAAGATTATTCCTAATAAAGAGGGAAAAAATACAACACCTTCTATTGTGGCATTTACGGACAAAGGTGAAGTTTTAGTAGGAGATCCTGCAAAACGACAAGCAATTACTAACCCTGAAAAAACTATTTATTCGATTAAACGAATTATGGGACTTATGATGGATGAGAAAAATGCTCAAGAAGCACAATCTAAAGTTGGGTACAAAATTGTAAATAGAAACGGTGCAGCTGCAGTTGAAATTGCAGATAAAGTGTATACACCTCAAGAAATTTCAGCAAAAATTTTAGGAAAACTAAAAGCAGATGCCGAAGAGTATTTAGGTGGAACAGTTACAGATGCTGTTATTACGGTACCTGCATATTTTAATGATGCACAAAGAAAAGCAACACAAGAAGCTGGAACAATTGCTGGCTTAAATGTACTTAGAATTATAAACGAACCAACCGCTGCATCTTTAGCATATGGATTAGAGAAAAAAGGTGAAGAAAAAGTTCTTGTATACGATTTAGGTGGGGGAACATTTGACGTTACTGTTTTAGAACTAGGCGATGGAACATTTGAAGTACTCTCAACAGATGGAAATGCATTTTTAGGTGGAGATGACTTTGATAATGCGATTATTGATTGGTTAGCAAAAGAGTTCAAAGATGAAAATGGATTTGACATTAAAAATGACAAAATGGCACTTCAACGACTAAAAGATGCTGCTGAAAATGCTAAAAAAGAGCTAAGTTCAGCTGAATCTACTGAGATTAACTTACCATTTATCTCTATGGGAAATGCAGGTCCAGTTCACTTGGTTAAATCATTAACACGAGCAAAATTTGAGTCTATGACAGAATTTTTAGTAAACGAAACACTAGCACACATCAAAACAGCACTTAAAGATGCTAACTTAGATAAAGGTGAAATTCAAGAAATTATTATGGTAGGTGGATCTACAAGGTTGCCTAAAGTAAATAAAGTTGTACGAGAATTTTTTGGAAAAGATTTAAACAAAGGTGTTAACCCAGATGAAGTAGTAGCTGCTGGTGCTGCTGTTCAAGCGGGAGTTTTAAAAGGGGATGTTAAAGATGTTCTTTTACTTGACGTTACACCTTTAAGCTTAGGGATTGAAACTTTAGGTGGAGTATTAACGAAACTTATTGACAAAGGAACTACGATTCCTGTTAAAAAATCTCAAACATTTAGTACAGCTGAAGATAACCAACCTGCAGTTTCTATTCATGTTGCACAAGGTGAAAGAGAATTCGCACGAGACAATAAATCGTTAGGAATGTTTGAACTTTCTGATATTCCTGCAGCTCCAAGAGGCGTACCTCAAATTGAAGTAACATTTGACATTGATGCCAATGGGGTTTTAAATGTTAGTGCGAAAGATAAAGGAACAGGAAAAGAGAATAAAATTACAATTTCAGGAAGTTCTGGATTAAGTGACGATGAAATTGAAAAAATGATTCAAGAAGCAGAAGCCAACAAAGAGACAGATGCTAAGAAAAAAGCAGTGATTGAAGTAAGAAATCAAGCAGATGCTCTTTTACACTCAACTAAAAAAACACTTGAAGAGAATGAAAGTGCAGTTTCTGAAGAAGAGAAAAAAGCAATTGTAGATGCTGCTGCTGAACTTGAAGAAGTGTTAAAAGATGATAATGCTACTAAAGAGCAAATTGAAGAAAAAGTTAAAAAATTAACTGAAGTCAGCCACAAATTAGCAGAGGCTATGTATAAAAAAGAGGGTGACGCTCAAGGTGAAGCCGCACAACCTAACAAAAAAGCAAAAAAAGATGACGACGATGTAATCGACGCTGAAGTAGAGTAACACTCTGCTTCATGCAAACGCTTATTTTTATACTCCTACTTTTCTTAATGGCACTGTTTGCGGTGCCTTTATATTTAAACCAAAAAAATGGTCGTTTAAACGAGCTTAAAAAAGGCACTTGCCCAGCTTGTGGAGCTACTCCTACACAGTTTTTTGATGAGGTAAGAAAAGTTTCGTTTAATACTTCTCCTATAAAAGAAGAACTTTTACAAAGCCACGGGTGCAGTGGTGGGCAAGAGATAAAATATACCTGTATTAAATGTGGATTGGTTGAAGTTTATAACGGGTAACTTTAAGTAATAAGCGACAAGTGTCAAGTAAATTGGTTTACTTTTCTTGCTACTTGTGACTTATTATTTTACTTTTTCTTTGTTACCTAAATAGTGCTAGAATTATAAAAATTAACTCAAGGAGTTTAGATGAAACGTGCTTTTTCGTACAGTGTTTATATTTTTTTACTTTTAATTATCACAGGGTGTACGCCTAAATATGAAAAATTTGAAGCTATTTCTCAAGGCAATTTTTCTAAAATAAGTTGGAATGAATTAGAAGGTTTTCAAAATGACGATTTGGAAAAGGCGTTTGAAGTGTTTAAAATAGGGTGTGAAAAATCAGCTCGTTTTGACCTTTTAAAACAGAGTTGTTTAAAAGCCAATGAGTATGAAAGTGCGTTGATATTTTTCCAAGAAAACTTTGTGCCTCATAAACTTTATGATGATTTCAATAAAGATGAAGGGCTAATTACCGGTTATTATGAGCCTTTGTTAAAAGGGAGTCGAACGAAATCAAAGCAGTTTCAATATCCTGTGTTTAAACAACCTAAAGATTTAATTGTGGTTGATTTAGGTTCTGTTTATCCTGAGCTTAAAAAATATCGACTTAGAGGAAAAATTGTAGGCAATAAGCTGTTGCCTTACGACGATAGAGCTAATATGAAAGAGGATGAACACAAAGATGCTATTTGTTATGTAGACAATAAAGTTGATCTTTTTTTCTTACATATTCAAGGTTCAGGACGGGTTTTGCTCGATAGTGGCGAAATAATTAATGTGGGATATGCCAATCAAAATGGGCGTGTTTATAACTCTATTGGAAAGCAAATGATGGCACAAGGTCTTCTAAAAGGGTATGGCGCTTCTATGCAAGGCATGAAAAAATGGTTTGAAGATAATCCTTTAAAAGCGGATGAAGTGTTAAACCACAATGAAAGTTATGTTTTCTTTCACGAATCTTCTAAAAGTGCTACGGGAAGTTTAGGAGTTCCATTGGTTGCTAAAAGAAATCTAGCAGTAGATCGAAACTATATTCCTTTAGGGTTACCGGTATTTATTAAAACCAAAAATCCTGTTACAAAAGAAGATATTTCAAAACTTATGATTGCAGCTGATACAGGTGGTGCTATTAAAGGAAAAATTCGTGCCGATTTTTACTGGGGATTTGGCGATGAAGCGGGTGAAATTGCTGGAAAAATGAAAGAGCTAGGTAAGCTTTATGTCTTACTTCCAAAACAGACAGTGCAATAAGTCAGAACACAATAAAATATAAGTTTTAATTATAAGGGAAAAAATGCATATCACTAACACTATTTCACAACAATTTGGAAAATTTGCCAAAAAAGAGTTTCCTTCTTTTTTTCAAAATATTATTAACAGAGCCTATGTTTACTTTTTGGGCCTAGATATGAGTGAATTTAAAGATCCTACATCGTATAAATCACTTAATGCACTTTTTACACGAGCATTAAATGAACCAAGAATTATTGACGCTTCTGCTGGAAATTTTATTTCATGTGCCGATAGTTTTGTAACGGCTTGCGGGCATTTAGAACACGATAAACTGCTTCAAATTAAAGGGATGCAATACAATATTAGTGAGCTTCTAACGTCACATATATCAAAAGAGAATGTAAAAAAAGTGAATAATGGAATGTATATGAACTTTTATCTCTCTCCTAAAGATTATCACCGTTATCATGCGAGTTTGGATTGCAAAATAACTAAACTTATTCATGTACCAGGGAAGCTTTACCCTGTAAATTTTAAATATTTAAATAAGCAGTTAAATCTGTTTATTGAAAATGAACGAGTGATTTTGGAGTGCGTAACCAATGAAAATAAACTTTTTTATATGATTTTTGTGGGGGCTTTAAATGTTGGGCAAATGGTTTTTACCTTTGAACCCAGTGTAGAAACCAATTGCGATACCTCTAAAATAAATGTTATAGAGTATGATAATTTAGAGGTTAAAAAAGGCGATTGTTTGGGTTATTTTAAAATGGGCTCAACGGTTGTTATGGTTTGGGAGAAAAATAGTGTTACCTTAAAAGATTTAACAAATCAAAAGGTTAGTTTCGGAACAATAGTAGCAAATAATTAACAAGGATTAAAAATGTCACAAACTACACAATTAACAAAAATTCCATTAGCAGGAACAAAAAAAGGTATTATCTCAATTTCTAATGTAACTGAGCCATATGGTACAGGAACTCACGATGTAGTAAGCATTGGTATTGCTTTAAATGGTGCAGATGTAGAGTGGAAAGCACACATTCCTTATGAAAATATTGATGAGCTAGTAAAAGCGCTTCAAGACGCTAAAGCTAATAAATAAAACTATCAACAAGAGGAATTTCCTCTTGTTATCTTCCGCCTTTTCTTATATTAACGGTATATTAACTTAATTTAACTACAATAGCTTTTATATTATTATTGAGGTTTTTATGAAAAAGATACTTTTATTATGCGTTAGTTTCCTTTGTGCATTTGCTTTTACCAATGATTTTTTAGAACCCCATGAGGCATTCAAACCTACTGTTACTCAAACCAATGACAAAATTATTTTTGAAGTGGAGTTGGGAAAAGATATCTATTTATACAACGACAAACTCAAAGTTTTTTTGACACAACCCCAAAAAATTGAATTAACTTCAAAAGCAACTATTCCAACGGCTGAATTTTACGATGATTTTATGGTGAACTTTGGAGATCCAACAGTTAAAGTGGAAATTGCATTGAGTGAAATTAAAGCTGTTGCTAATGCACAAGATTTTGAGATAGAATTTTTATTTCAAGGCTGCTCAAAAGCAGGGCTTTGTTATGCTCCTATGAGTGAAAAATTTCAAGTAGGAGGAGTTTCTAGCACTATTTTACAAGATGTTCAACCAATACAAATATCTCAAAACGAAACGGATATGATTACAAGTACGCTTAAAAATAAAAGTGGGGCAATTGTTCTTCTTACTTTCTTTGGCTTTGGATTATTACTCTCTTTTACCCCTTGCGTCTTTCCTATGATTCCTATTTTGTCTTCAATTATTGTCAATGCAGGAAATAAAACGCAAATGAGTGCCAAAAAAGGGTTCTTGCTCTCTTTAGTATATGTATTAGCCATGAGTGTAGCGTATACTATTGCAGGTGTCATTGCAGGAATCTTTGGGGCTAATTTGCAAGCAACCTTACAAAACCCATATGTGTTGGTTGTGTTTGCTCTTGTTTTTGTAGCATTGGCGTTTTCAATGTTTGGGTATTTTAGAATAGAACCTCCTCAATGGCTACAAAGTAAGGTCTATAAAACCACAAGCGACCAAAAAAGCCATGGCATTGTGGGTATTGCCGTTATGGGATTTTTATCTGCTTTAATTGTAGGTCCTTGTGTGGCACCACCACTTGCAGGTGCCTTAGTTTATATTGGACAAACAGGCGATGCTCTTTTAGGAGGCTTAGCTTTGTTTGCAATGAGTTTAGGAATGGGAATACCACTACTTGCTATTGGAGCAGGAGCTGGAAAGTTTATGCCAAAACCAGGCGGTTGGATGAGCAGCGTTTCAAAACTCTTTGGAGTATTAATGCTAGCTATTGCTATTTGGATGTTAGAGCGAATCATGGGTGAAATCACTCTTTATTTATGGGCAATTTTACTAATAGGAAGTGCAATTTATTGGTATGAACAAAACTATAAACATCTTTTAGTTAAAACAGTTATTGCACTTGTTTTTATCTATGGGGTAGTCAGTTTTGTAGGGGCAATTAGTGGTGCAAACAATATAATAAACCCGCTTGAAAAGTTAACACAAAACAACAGTGCAAATATCATCCAAAACGAATTATCATGGGTTTATGTGAAAAACAATCAAGAGTTAGATGCAGCTATTAAAAACTCTACAAAACCTATTATGCTTGATTTTTATGCCGCATGGTGCGTGTCGTGCAAAGAGTTAGAAAATATAACTTTTAAAGATGTACAAGTTGTTGAAAAGTTAAAAGAGTTTACGCTTATAAAAGCAGATGTTACCAATAACACAGAAGAGGACAAAGCGTTGCAAAAGCGTTTTGGTGTTTTTGGACCACCAGCACTTATTTTTTGGAATGAAAAAAAAGAGGAAGTAAACGAAGCTAAAATTATAGGCTACAAAAATGCAGAGGATTTTTTAACAATAATAAATAAGAGTTTTTAAATGTCTTATGAGCTTATTTTAATTATAACAGCAACACTTTTTGTAGCTGGAATACTACACGGTTCCATTGGCTTTGGCTTTCCTTTAATTGCCACACCAATAATTGCACTCTTTACCGATATGCAAACTGCAATTTTCTTTACCCTAATTCCTACAGTATTAGTTAATATTATAAGCATAAAAAGCGAAGGCTCTTTTTTTAATGTTGTAAAAGAGTTTTTTCCTTTTGCAATTGTCAGTACCATAGGAAGCTTGCTTGGGACATTTTTGCTCATTTATTTTAACTCAGAGTGGATAAAAGTGTTACTGGCATTGATAATATTTTTCTATTTACTAATGGATAAATTTAAAGTAAAAACAAATATAGTGCAACAACACCCTAAAAAATCTTTAGGCTTTTTTGGTTTAGGAGCTGGAGTTATGGGAGGTTTAGCAAATGCTATGTCCCCTTTGTTAATTGTTTATTCATTTGAATCAAACTACACTAAAAGCCAAACCATACAGTTTTCTAACCTCTGTTTTTTGCTAGGTAAGATTATTCAGTTAATTATTTTCTCATTTTACGCCGTTTTTACCCCTTCTCAAATGGGAGTTTCTCTTTCAACACTATTAGTTGTAGCAATAGCTTTTTTCTTTGGTGTAAAAATAAGAAGAAGAATAGACGCAAATTCTTATAAGATATTTATTAAATGGTTTTTATTTATTATGGCTGTGATGCTCTTAGTTCAGGTGTTTGGGTTTTAAAAAATAATAAGTACTAGGAATTTCAAATTGTAATTATTAAATGACTTTATGGCTTTTTAATCTCTAAACCGATAAAGTTAATCAATCAAATTTCATGCACAAAGTAGTAATTATGAATGAACTAGTTTTAAGCAACAAGAATAGTATTGAAAATAAAATTTACACCATAAGAGGTGTTCAAGTTATGTTAGATAGAGATTTAGCTTTGTTGTATGATGTTGAAACTAGAACTTTGAAACAAGCAGTAAAAAGAAATATTGAAAAATTTCCAGATGATTTCATGTTTGAGCTTACCGATAATGAAATAGATTTTATGGTATCACAACTTGTGATACCATCTAAAAAATATTTTGGTGGAGCTAAACCATTTGTATTTACGGAACATGGAGTTTCAATGTTAACATCAGTGCTTAAAAGTGCGATAGCTACAAAAATGAGTATAAATATTATCAGAACTTTTATAAACATGCGAAAATTCTTAATATCAAATGCAAGTATATTTCAAAGGCTAGATAGTTTAGAAATAAAACAATTACAAAATAAATTAGAATCAGATGAAAAATTTAATAAGATATTTAATGCCATAGAAGAAAAAGGAGTCCCACAAAAACAGCATATCTTTTATGAAGGGCAAATATTTGACGCCTATCTTTTTTTAAGTGATATTATTAAAAGTGCTAAGTATTCTATAAAATTAATAGATAATTATGTGGATGAAAGCACTTTAGTGTTGTTTACTAAAAGAGATATAAATGTAAAGATGACGATACACACAAATACCATTTCTCAGCAACTTCAACTTGATTTAAAAAAGCATAACGTACAGTATCCAAGTATTGAGATAAAGAAGTTTGACCTATCTCATGACAGATTTTTAATTATTGATGAAAAAGAGATTTATCATTTTGGTGCAAGTTTAAAAGATTTAGGTAAAAAGTGGTTTGCCGTTTCTAAGATGGATATTGATTCATTTAAGATGTTAGAGAAATTATAAATATTCATTTTAAAGTCTCAATTACTTGAAACCTCCGAATAAATTCAGGGGTTTCAATGTTTTTTAAATAAATATAAACGCACCAATAATAATAAAGAGTAAATACAATCCACCAAATACTGCACCTAATGCCCACCATCTGGCTTGTGAAATGTATCCAGCTCCGTACCAAATAGGCGATGGTCCTGTAGCATAAGGGGTTATTATTCCCATAACACCTAAGCTTCCTGCTAATAAAATAGAAAAAGGAACTAATTGTTCAGGTGACATAAGTTTCATAGCAATAGCTAGAAATATTGGCATAAGAGCTGTTGTATGGGCTGTTGTACTTGCAAAGAAGTAGTGCAATACAAAGAAAAGAATGAGCATAGAGACAATCAACATAGAAGGAGTCATGCTTGATAAATGCACTTCGGCACTTGTTCCAATCCAATCTAAAATACCTACTTTTTTAAGTCCAGATGCCATAGCAACAAGTGAAGCAAACCAAATAAGCACGTTAAAGGCTGCTTTGTTTGAAATAACATCATCCCAAGAAATAACATTGCTTAAAACCATAACAGAAACTACTGCAATAGCAGCTGTGGTTGAGTTAATTCCAAATTCACCTCCAAAAATCCATAACACAAGAGCAATGACGGCTAATGATGCCATTAAGATCTCTTTTTTAGATACTTTCCCTAGTGTTTTCAACTCTTCTGCCGCCCAAGCTGGTGCTTCAGGTGATTTTTTTTGAGTTGGAGGGTAAATTACATAGACCAACCAAGGGGTGAGTAAAAACAGAGGAATCATAATAGGAAACATAATAGAAGCCCATGCACCCCATGTAATGGTGTGACCGGTTCCCTGATTGATTAAATCTACGGCTAAAAGGTTGGGAGCTAGTGCTGTTAAAAACATTGAACTTGTTACGCAAGTAGCTGCAATGGCAACCCAAGAGATATAAGCTCCTAGCTTTCTGGGTTCATTTTCTGGGGTTGAGTTAAAAATGAGTGGAATATTACTTGCAACGGGGTAGATGGTTCCCGCACTTCGTGCTGTGTTTGACGGCATAAAAGGGGATAACACTAAGTCAGAAAAAGCTACGGCATATCCTAACCCTAAAGAGCTTTTTCCCATATATTTAACCATAATTAACGAAACTCTTTTTCCTAAACCTGTTTTTTTATATCCTAAT
>Ga0265294_10008599_pt1 | contig 11882 bp, 13 predicted proteins | sample MunlanPumphouse3_FD_192504 | JGI IMG/M metagenome (GOLD analysis project Ga0265294, IMG submission 192504) | Groundwater microbial communities from a municipal landfill in Southern Ontario, Canada - Pumphouse #3 | ecosystem: Environmental > Aquatic > Deep subsurface > Groundwater | place... | reverse complement strand
AGGAAGGCCTGGCCCTGGAGCGTCTTTCCGAACGTCTCGCCGATCTGGTCTATCTTTGCATCGGGGTATTTCTCATTGATGAGCCCAACGAGGCTCTGGTACCGGGCATCGTCCATCGGGCCGAACTGGAGGTATCTCCCGTCGCCGATCCCCTCGCCGACCGATAACAGAGGATACCCGGAGAAGGTTGCCTCTATTGCCTCTCTGCCATCAGAGGTGAACACCGTGACCGCCGTTCCTCCCGCGAAGTCGATGCCCGGTTTCAGGGGCAGGCCGGTGGTGAGCGTGGTGTAGCCCAGCAGGACCCCGGCCAGGAGAAGAAGAACGAGGGGCAGCGCTACCATCTGCCGCGGAGGGTATTTGTTGACGTCATATCTGACAAATTCCATGCTGTATGAGTGTACGATTGTGAAAGGTTAAAGGGTTGCTCATGCTTGTATGGCGTGAAATGGCGTCGCCCGGAGCCGGAAGCATACCCTTCCCGGGGACATCCCGCTCGTGGGATGCCGCTCAGGTGCATGCATACCCGGGAGAGCAGTTCCCCGTGTAATGAGGCGGCGCAGCAGACGCGCATATGGGGCAGGAGGTCAGGGGAAGGGGGTATAAAGCCGGGACTGTTTGAGTGTAAAAGTGTATCAAACCGTTTATGATCCGGTTATATGGCAAACAATCTCATTACACCTCGCCGGATTGCATTTCGTCAGACAATTGTCGTCCTACTGGCAGAATCTCCGATTATATGATTGAAAAGAAAAGATATATATAAAATACCGAATCACAAGCACATATGAGATCACCCTATGAGCTCAAAAAAGAGATAGAAGCTCGACTCAAAGGTTATCTCTCACGGGACCGGGACGGAATCCGGCACGAGTTGCTCAACCTGTTCGTAAAAGTAAAATCACTCACCATACCTCAGATCTATGAGAAACTGCAGAAACAGTTCTCGATCAGTTATCACTCTATCGCGTCCATGGTAGGCATCATCGCATCCCGGATAGGCATCCTGCACGTGAGGCGGAACGCGGAGGGGACGAACACCATCTACGAGTTGAAAGACCAGTACGTAGACGTGGTAGCGAAGATTCTCGGGACAACATAGCACTCAAAAACCATACCTCTTTTTACACCCCAGAACAAATATGGAGGATTACCATGCAGAGCGACGTTGGGGAGTCAGGACCATCACGGAGCATATATGTCACGGAGGATGTCCGATCGTACGTTCTCCAGAGAAAACGCGACTTCAGAGTGAGCACATCCTGCAGCGGACCGATTCTCCTGCCGACATCGGTCAAACCTCCGAAAGTGACCGACCTGAGGATCCCGGTCGGCGATTATACTATCTATATCTCGAAGTATCAGGCCCGTTACATCGAGGCTATCCACAGGCGAATGATTCCTATATTCTACGAAGACTTCTAGACCATGAGTTTCGAAGAACTGGAGCATACCGCCGACGTTCTCATGCGGGTGCGGGGCGCGACCATACACGAGATCTTTGCCGATGCAGGCCGGGCCATGTTTCACGTGATGTACGGCCCCTGCGAGGACCGGGGTGTCGAACGGCACCTCTCCCTTGAGGCGAACAACCTCGAATCTCTCCTCATCGACTACCTCTCGGAACTGCTCTTCATCACCGAGGTCGAGAACACCGTCTTCTGCACCTTCGACATCGATCTTCGGGGCACCCGGCTTTCCGCCGTTCTCAAAGGCGAGCCCTTCGACCCTGCACGGCACTCTGCGGGGACAATTGTCAAGGGTATATCCTACTTCGGGCTCGAAATCGTTAAAGAAGAAGAAGGTTATGTGGTGGAGATCATCTTCGATATCTGAGAGGTTGTCATGCTTACTGGAATCAATAGGATCGGGGACCTCGAATGGGAGGTTCCCATTGGCTACGTCCCCAATATGCGGGTACCGGGACGTTTCTTCCTCTCCCGGACACTGGCGGAGACGCTTGAAGAGGGGGCGGTCAGACAGCTCGCGAACGTCGCAACCCTGCCGGGAATTGTGAAGAACTCGCTCGCCATGCCTGATATCCACTGGGGATACGGGTTTCCCATCGGCGGTGTCGCTGCGTTCGACATGACCGAGGGGGTCATATCTCCCGGTGGGGTCGGATTCGACATCAACTGTGGCGTCCGGTTGATCACGACACCCCTGACCGAGGCCGATCTCGCCGGCAAGAAACGGGAACTCATCGAGCGGCTCTTTAACGCCGTGCCGACCGGTGTGGGTGCAAAGAGCACCCTGCGGGTCTCGAACAAAGAACTGGCCGGGGTCATGGTCGACGGTGCACGGTGGGCGGTTGAACGCGGGCTCGGCACCGAAGCGGATCTCGTCCGGTGCGAGGGCGAGGGAGCGATGCCGGGCGCCGACCCCGAAGCGGTCAGCACCAAAGCGCGCCAGCGGGGCGTGCCGCAGATCGGGACACTCGGCGCGGGGAACCACTTTCTGGAGGTCCAGGTGGCAAAGGAGATCGTCGATCCCGAAGCGGCGAAGGCCTTCGGAATCGCCGAAGGGCAGGTCTGTTTCATGGTCCACTGCGGCTCACGGGGCCTCGGCCACCAGGTCGCCACCGACCACCTGCGAACGCTCGAAAGTGCGCTCGCAAAATACCGCATACACATCCCCGATCGGCAGCTTGCCTGCGCTCCCATTGATTCTCCGGAAGGCCGCGCCTACTACGGTGGCATGGCCTGCGCTGCAAACTATGCCTGGGCAAACCGGCAGGCCATCATGCACGAGACCAGGAACGTATTTGCACAGATGTTCGGGATCGATTACGACGAGATGCGGCTCATCTACGATGTTGCGCACAACGTCGCCAAGTTCGAGCGCCACGACGTCGACGGCGCCTCGATGGAGGTCTGCGTCCATCGAAAAGGCGCGACACGGGCGTTCGGCCCGGGAGCGGAGGGCATCCCCCGGGAGTACGCCGCGGTCGGGCAGCCGGTGATCATTCCCGGGAGCATGGGGACATCCTCCTATCTCCTCCATGGCACGGCGACTGCGATGCAGAAGACCTTCGGGAGCACCTGCCACGGCGCGGGGAGAGTGCTCAGCCGGTCGAAAGCGAAGAAAGAGGTCCGCGGAAAGGAACTCCGGGAGCATCTTGCAGGAGAAGGCATCCTGGTGCGTGCTCACAGCGATTCGGCCCTCGCGGAGGAGGCGCCCGAAGTTTACAAGCCGAGCCGGGAGGTGGTGCGCGTCGTGCACGAAGCGGGCCTCTCGAATACCGTTGTCCGGCTTGAACCGCTCGGGGTGATCAAGGGGTGACCTGCAGGACCGGGCTGCTCTGGGACAGCCCCCTCATGTTCTCGCGGCTCATCGAGGACTGCGGCGCCTGCTGCGAGACGGTCACTCCCCATATGCTCGCCTCCCCCTTCTGGCGGGGGAGATTCGTCTCGCTCATCGTGCCGACAGGGTTTGCGAACCCGGATTATTCAAACCTCCTCCCCGCTCTTCGGGCTGCAAGCGGGCGTATCCGGCGATTCGTTGAGAACGGCGGCAGGCTGCTGGTCTTCGGCGCGGGATGCTGCCGGGAGGACGCCTACGACTGGCTCCCGTTCCCGGTGACCTACTCGTTTGCATACGGGCCGCGTGCCGTCCGCTTCACCGGAGAGAGTGAATTCAACGCCCTTTTCTCCGAATACGACCTTACCGCCGTCGAGTGCGACGGTTCGTTCCCGGCCCATGGGGGCGAGACGCTTGCCGCCTCGGCAGCAGGCGAGGCGCTTCTCATCGGGAAGGCGGTCGGCGACGGTGTGATCCTGATCTCAAGCATCCATGAGTACCCCTCACGGGAGTTCCTGAAGGAGTTTTCATGCGGTGATAGGGAAACATTATTTTAGATAAACCATGATGGAAAGTAGGGATACGACCATGGAGCAATACGTCATCTCTGTCTCTTCAAGAGCGTGCGATCTCGCTCCCGTTATGCTCTGTATCCATGATCTGCTTGGCCGTCTGCCTGTCACGGCGCGATCCCGCGACTGTCCCGGAATCCGGATTGAGGAGGGGAAGGTCATCGACGAGGCCTATACGGGCCCCATCCTCGAGGAGGTCCTCGAGGAGAATGTCACAAAGAGAGTCCGGCCTCCAGGCGGCCCTTACAAAGGTATCCCGGTAGTTGTGGCGCCGGTAAGGGACGACGAAGGCAGGGCCATCGGTGCAATCGGCATCGTCGATGTGACCGGCATCTTTGATCTGGCAGGTTTCATGGAGCAGAACGCGGGGATCCGAAAACAGGTGTGCGGCGAAGATTTGCGTCCGCTCCCGACTGAGTCGCCTGCAGAGAAAAGGTAATGAACATGAAGGATACGGCAATCAACGTACTGAAGATTCTCGAAGAATCGCCCGGCCCGGTATCGGGAGAGTGGATTGCAGAGCAATTGGGCGTCACCCGATCAGCGGTCTGGAAGCAGATACGCGAACTCCGGAGGCTGGGATACAGTATATCGTCGTCGCGGGCGGAGGGCTACCGCCTCGAAACGAAGACCGACCGGCTCCTCCCGTACGAGATTCGCAAGCAGCTCCGGACCCGGGTCATCGGAAGGCAGATCCGCCACTTCGACAGCACCGCCTCCACGAGCTGGGTCGCGAAGAAACTTGCCGACGAGACCGATCCTGAAAAACTGCACGGCATGGTGATCATCGCCGAGGAGCAGACCGGTGGGGTGGGAAGGCTCGGACGCGCCTGGGTCTCGCCTGCCGGCGGCATCTGGGCCACCATTCTTTTGAAACCGAAGATCCCGCTCGACCATCTCTTCATGATCACCATGGCCGGATCGGTCGCGATTGCCCGCGCTATCCGCAAGGAGTACGGCATCAGTGCGCTCATCAAGTGGCCTAACGATATCTTCATCGGGGATAAAAAGGTCGCAGGATTGCTCCTGGAACTCAGCGCAGAGGCGGATGACGTGCATTACGCCCTCCTGGGGCTCGGGATCGACGCGAACGTCTCTCTCGACGAGCTCTCGTCGAACCTGAGGGATACGGTGACCACGCTCCAGGCCGAGGTCGGCCACACGGTCGACCGCGTGGCGCTGCTTGCCCGGGTCCTGCGGGAGTTCGAACTGCGCTACCAGCAGCTCGAGGACGCCGAGTACGATTCCATCATCCGCGAGTGGAAGAGCCTCTCGCTGACGCTCGACCACCGGGTGGCCATCAAGACCGTCAACAAGACCTTTACGGGAGAGGCCATCGATATCGATGCGCACGGCGCCCTGATCATCCGCAAGGACAACGGGAAGGTAGAGCGGGTTATCGCCGGGGACTGTTTCCAGCTCTAACCTGCCGGTCAACACCCGTACACTTTTTTGGGTCATCGGGCCCCGGAGAAGACTCCTCCATCGGTAACGGAACTACCTGGAGGTTATGAGGTCATCCCAAAACGATCTCCGAACATTTGGTATACACTAATCGGAGCACTTACCTCCTAGGTATCTACTATATGAACCACACCTGGGGCAGGGAGGGGGAGACGGCTTTCCATCGCCTATCGCCACGCACTGCCCCCGCCCTCAGGGCGGGGGAGGAGCGCGAAGCGCGGGCGGGGTGGGTTCGCAGGGAGAGTTAAAAGGTGTCATCTTGCAACCGGGAGGGGGACACCCCCTCCCGGTCCCTCCCCCGCGTGGCGATAATCCCACGGTCCAGTATACGGGCGAGCCGGGGAAACCCGCACTGCTCTCCTGCAGTTGCAGTAATGCCCCGGAAGAACGGAATACGAATGCCGGAGGTGCGAACCGCGACTGGCGCGAGCATCGTGAGCGGCAGGAACGTGAGAAGCCTTAGGCTTCGAACCGCAGAAGTTCGCGAACGGGATCAGTAACATCCGTACCATCTCACGGCTTCGTGTGAGGCAGGATTTTTCTTGTCAACCATCCAAAATAAAATGGTTGACATGATGCACCGGGCCCGGATTCTCGCCTACAGCGGCACGTTCGTCGCGCTGATCGCCGCCGGGAGCTGGATCTCCGTCCCGCTCCCCCCGGTGCCGCTCACGCTCCAGACCCTTTTCGTCCTCCTTGCAGGAATCGTCATGAAGCGGTACGGGGCGATCCCCGTCGCCCTCTACGTCCTCCTCGGGGCGGCGGGCCTCCCGGTCTATCACAACGGCACGGCGGGCCTCGGGGTGCTTCTCGGCCCCACGGGCGGGTTCCTGATCGGCTTCATCCCCGCCGCCCTCGTCGCCGGGCTCGCCTACGAACACGAGTCACCGGCATCGCGGATCACAGGGCTGATCGCGGCGGTCATCCTCATCTACGCCTTCGGCGTCGCATGGCTTGTCTACTCGGCGTCGCTCTCGATCTACCAGGCGATCCTTGTCGGCGTCGCACCGTTCGTCGTCGGTGCCGCCGTAAAGGCCGCGGCGGCATACGCCATAGGAAAGCGGGTGGCATGATCCGTATCACCGATCTCCGGCACCGGCTTCTCGATATCCCTGATCTTACTCTTAGTACACGTCATATCGCCGTGATCGGGCCGAACGGGGGCGGCAAGACGACGCTGCTCTCGGTCTGCTCCGGCATCGAGGAGCCCGAAGCGGGATCGGTCCGGCTCCTCGGCCGTCCGCCGTCCGCCGTGAAGGTCGGGTGGGTGGGGGAGTTCCCCGACCGGACGCTCCTCTTCTCCCGGGTCTACGACGAGATCGCGTCGTCTCTCCGATTCCGCCACCGCCCCTGCCCGGAGACAGACAGGACGGTCCGGGCGGTCGCGGAGGTGGGCGGCATCCCGCGCCTCCTCGGCAAGAAGGTCTCGGCCCTCTCCGGAGGGGAGAAAGCCCTCGTCGCGCTGGCCGCCGCCTGCGTCGACGACCCCGAGGTGCTCGTCCTGGACGAGGCTGATTCGCACCTTGATGCCGGAACAGCGGAGCGCGTCTCCCGCGTTGTGCAGGAGAGCAAGGCGGCCCATATCCTCTGGTGCACGCAGTCGATGGACACCGCGGCTACCGCGGACTACGTCCTCTTCATGGAGAACGGCCGGGTCCGGCACCGCGGCACGCCGGATGAGGTCTTCTCGGCGCTCGAGGAGACGTGCTTCTACCCGACCATGTGGAGGGTTTGCCGGTGAGGGTCGATCTCGAGGGTCTCGTCTTCGCACGTGGCCCGTTCACCCTCCGGGGCAGCGGTACGTTCGGCGAGGGCGTGCATCTGGTCAGCGGGCCGGTGGGGGGCGGGAAGTCGACGCTCGCCCTCCTGCTCGCCGGCCTGCTCAGGCCCGAAAGCGGCGCCGTCCGGCGGCACGGCGTCTCCTCGGCCCTGCTCCTGCTGCAGTTCCCCGAACACCACATCACCTGCCCGACCGTTGCCGGGGAGGTCCGTTCCTGGGGGCTTGCCCCGGAGGACGTGCTTCTCCGGGCGGACCTTCTCGGGCGGGGGGACGACGACCCCTTCCACCTCTCCCGTGGTGAACTCAGGCGGCTGACGCTCGCCTGCGCCGTCATGCAAAACCCGGACCTGCTGGTACTGGATGAGCCGTTCAGTTCTCTCGACTGCGTCGCAAAGGGGGAGGCCTGCTGGATGATCGAGGAGCGCGGCGCGGGGATCACGATCATCTTTTCGCACGAGCGCGCGGTCCTCCCCCGGGTGGACGCGATCTGGGAGATGGAGGACGGTGTTCTCACGGCCCGCGGCAGCGTGCCCGACGCGATCCCTTCCTGGCGGCACGCCCCGCCGTATCTCCGGTATGCCCTTCGGGAGGGGGCCCGTCCGGAGAACATCAGGCTCTCCGACGCCCGGGAGGCGCTATGCAGGATCCGCGGCTGAGGCTTTTTGCCGCTGCGGTCCTCTCGCTCGCTGCGTTCGCGAGTACCGCAGGAGCTGTCGCCGCTCTCGTCTGGTGGCTGCTTGTTACCCCGCGCACGAAGGTTCTCCCGCGGCCGGGGGTGTTTCTCCCCCTCATCGCAATGATCGCCGTAACGGCGGCCCTCTCAGCGTGGGGGGGCGGCGCGGGGCTCTCTTACTTCATCAGGATGACGGTGATCCTCCTCCTCGCCGCATGGGTGTACGCCGGAACAGAGGAAGGCGAAATGCTTGCCGTGGCGGTCTGGGCCCTCGGGGACCGGGTAGGGTTCGAGATCGGGCTCATCGCCGAGATGGGGCTTACCGGCCTCGCCGTGATCCGGCAGGACATCGAGCACATGCGGGTTGCCATGGCACTGAAGGGGATCCGGCCCGGTGTGCGCTCGATTGTTCCGCTCGCCGCCAACCTTATCGTCACAGAGATCCGGCGGTCCGACGAGATCGCACGGCTGCTGGTGGTACGGGGGTACACGATCGGGGGTCGGATATGCCCCCTATTCCGAACGGAGCCCGGCGACGTCCTGGCCTCAATAATGGCCTTAATACCCGTTCTTTTATCGACTCTCCCTCTTCGCGACGTTTTTATATTATTAGGATGAATTTTGTAGAGGCTTTATTGATATATTCTCAGCCCTTCGAGGTGCAAAATTCGATGTGTGCTGCCAAATTAGATTCACTCAATATCACCGATACCACGCTTAGGGACGCGCATCAGTCGCTCATCGCCACGCGGCTCAAGACTGAGGACATGCTCCCTCTTGCCCGTGCCATCGATGAAGTAGGCTTCTTCTCTGTTGAGGCCTGGGGCGGGGCGACCTTTGACAGCTGCATCAGGTTTCTCAACGACGATCCCTGGGAACGCCTTCGGGTTCTGAAGGCCGAGCTGAAGCGCACCCCCATCCAGATGCTCCTGCGGGGCCAGAACCTCGTGGGCTATCGGCACTACCCCGATGATGTGGTGGAGAAGTTTGTCGAGGCGTCGGCAGAGAACGGTATCGATATCTTCCGGGTCTTTGACGCGTTGAACGATATCCGGAACATGCAGAAAGCGATGGAGGAGGTCAAGAACGTCGGGGCGCACCTGCAGGGCGCGATATCCTACACGACGAGCCCTGTCCACTCGGTCGCGACGTTCATCGATATGGCGGAGGACCTCTATGCGCTCGGCTGCGACTCGATCTGCATCAAGGATATGGCTGGCCTGATCATGCCGCACGATGCCCGCGACCTGATCGCCGGGATCAAGAAGACGGCGGACGTCAAGGTCTGTCTCCACTCTCACTGCACGAGCGGCGTCGCGCCCCTGAGTTACCAGGCGGCGATCGATGCGGGTGTGGATATCCTGGATACGGCGATGTCGCCGTTTGCCCTCGGCACCTCCCAGCCTCCGACGGAGAGCGTCGTTGCAAGTGTTGCCGGGACGGCACGCGACACCGGCATCGACCTCCTCCCGCTCCGGAAAGTGAGGAACATCTGCCGGGAGATGCGGGAGAAGTACGAGCCGCTCTTCAACGCCATCTCAGATCGGGTCGATTCGGACGTGCTGATCTACCAGCTCCCGGGCGGGATGATCTCGAACCTCGTCTCGCAGCTCAAGGAGCAGGACGCGCTCGACCGCCTGGAAGAGGTGTTCCGTGAGATCCCCCGGGTGAGGGAGGATCTCGGCTACCCGCCGCTTGTGACGCCGACGAGCCAGATCGTCGGCACCCAGGCGGTCTTCAACGTCCTTATGGACGGGGAGCGCTACCGGAACGTGACGAAGGAGGTCAAGGACTACGTCCGCGGCCTCTACGGCCGCTCTCCCGCTCCGATCGGCCCCGAGATCCGGAAGGTGATCATCGGTGACGAGGAGCCGGTCACGGTTCGCCCGGCGGACCTTCTTGAACCCATCTACGAGCAGATGATGAAGGAGGCTACGGAGCAGGGCCTGGTTACCCGGAACGAAGACGTTCTCACCTATATCCTCTACCCGAGTGTCGCGCCGTCGTTCCTCAGGGGCGAGCGCCAGGCCGAACCGATCCCCGAGAAGGTGCACGCCGGACCGGTGGGGGTTGCGGAGATTCCCCGCTCCATGGAAGTGGAGGTGGACGGCGAGATCTTCTCGGTTCGGATCGTCACCGTGGAGGGTGGCTCGGTCGCGGCCCCGTCGGCCGCCGCTCCGTCGACCGGGATGCCTCGTGGGGACGTCCCCGGCGGCGTCAAGAGCAACATGCAGGGCATGGTCCTGAAGGTGATGACCCAGCGCGGGAGTACCGTCAAGAAGGGAGACACGCTTATCGTCCTCGAGGCAATGAAGATGGAGAACCCCATCCCCAGCCCACGTGACGGCACGGTCTCGGAGATCTTTGTGGACGCCGGTGACGTCGTGCAGAACGGCGACGTGCTGATGGTCATTGAGTGAGGCTGCCAGGACGATGAAATACTTTGATAAGATCCTGATCGCCAACCGCGGCGAGATCGCCATCCGGGCCATGCGCGCCTGTCGGGAACTGGGCATCGACACGGTTGCGATCTACTCCGAGCCGGACAGCAACGCGCTCCACGTCAAGTACGCCGACGAGGCGTTCAATGTCGGGGAGGCGCACCCGTCGAAGAGTTACCTCAACAAGGAGCGGATCTGCGACGTGGCCAGAAAGACCGGGGCCGAGGCGATCCACCCGGGATACGGGTTCCTCGCCGAGAATGCCGGGTTCGCGAAGCTGGTCGAGGAGGAAGGCCTGACGTTCATCGGGCCGTCGTGGAAGACGATCGAGGCGCTGGGCTCGAAGATCGGGTCGAAGCGGATGATGCGCGAAGCCGGCGTGCCGGTCCTTCCGGGCACGCCGGAGGGCGTCACCGACGTTGAGGAGGCGAAGAAGGTCGCCGCCGAGATCGGTTATCCGGTGATCGTGAAGGCAAGCGCGGGCGGCGGTGGCATCGGGATGCATATCGTCGAGAGCGAGGAGGAACTCGAGGAGGCGCTCGACAAGTCGATGCGGATTGCCCAGTCTGCCTTCGGGGATCCGACGATCTTTGTGGAGAAATACCTCATGAAGCCGCGCCACATCGAGGTCCAGGTCCTTGCGGATGCAAAAGGGCATACCATCCACCTCTACGACCGCGAGTGCTCGATCCAGCGCCGGCACCAGAAACTGCTTGAGGAGGCGCCCAGCCCGATCATGACGCCCGCTCTCCGGGAGCAGATGACGGCGTCGGCTATCGCTGCGGCAAAGGCGGCGAACTATACGAACGCCGGTACGGTGGAGTTCCTTTACTCGAACGGGAACTACTACTTCATGGAGGTGAACACCCGGCTGCAGGTGGAGCACACGGTCACGGAGTTCGTCACGGGAATCGATATCGTGAAGCAGCAGATCGCGATCGCAGCCGGCGAAGACCTCGCGATGGACCAGGAGGATGTCGGCATCCGGGGACACGCGATCGAGTGCCGGATCAACGCGGAAGACCCGCTGAACAACTTCGCCGCCGATCCGGGCAAGATCGTCCGCTACCGTTCCCCCGGCGGTCCGGGGATACGGGTCGACTCCGGCATCCACATGGGCTACACCATCCCGGCGCACTACGACTCGATGATCTCGAAGCTCTGCGCCCTGGGCTCCGACCGCGAGGAGGCGATCCAGCGGATGCGTCGGGCGATCTACGAGTACGTCATCCTGGGCGTGAAGACGACGCTCCCGCTCCACTACGCGATCATGCACAACGCCCATTTCATCGCCGGCGACACCCACACGCACTTCCTGCAGGAGGAGCACATCGCGACGAGCCTGCGCCGCTACCTCCACGAAGAGGAGGCGCGTATGCAGACGCTGGCCGCCTCGCTCCGCCAGGGAAAGCACGTGGCGGCGATCACGGCGGCGGTCGAGGTGTATCTCCGGAAAAACACGAAGTAACCCTCTATCCAATTTTTCCGGTGAGCCATAAGGTTTATTTGTCAATGCAACATTGTTATACTGCACTTTGTGTGCTGCGGTGGCCTAGTCGGTTAGGGCGCCAGACTCATAGGGTTTTTGAGAAGACGGTGCGTCCAAGCCTGGGACATCTGGAAATCGTGGGTTCGGATCCCACCCGCAGCAT
>Ga0265294_10008598_pt1 | contig 11885 bp, 9 predicted proteins | sample MunlanPumphouse3_FD_192504 | JGI IMG/M metagenome (GOLD analysis project Ga0265294, IMG submission 192504) | Groundwater microbial communities from a municipal landfill in Southern Ontario, Canada - Pumphouse #3 | ecosystem: Environmental > Aquatic > Deep subsurface > Groundwater | place... | reverse complement strand
TTATTGGATGCATGTCTAAAGCTAATAAGCAGTATATTATTAACCACAATCCGTGGTTGGATGAGAATAAGATAGAATTATTTCCTAATACAAAAAGAATAGTTGATAGTATTGATCCTGTTCAACAAAAAATGAGACATAAATATTCTATTCCTGAGGATGCATGTGTATTTCTATTTGGTGGGAATATGGGTAAACCTCAATATGTTGACTTGTTGTGTAAAGTAGTTATTGATTGTAAAGACGATAATAATGTTTTCTTTTTATTTGTTGGACGGGGTACAGAGCGATATAAATTAGAGGAAACTATAAAGATTGAAGAAATTAAGAATGCGATTGTCATTGAGAATCTTCCTAGAGATCAGTATGAGCAGATTACCAAAGAAAGTGATGTTGGCCTTATAATATTAGATCCCCGATTTACAATCCCAAATTATCCATCAAGAATATTATCATATATGGAGTATTCAAAACCGGTAATTGCAGCTACTGATAGATCAACTGATTTAAAAGATCTAGTTGAATCTGCCAAATGTGGGGAATGGGTATGGTCAGGAGATGAAGACGGTTTTGTAGAAGTTATCAAAAGGTTTTCGAAGAGTTCTTCACTAAAAGATATGGGCAGTAATGGTAGAAAATATCTCGAGAATAACTTCACTCTAAAGAGATCAGTAGATATACTTGAAAAACATTTTAAGAAATGAGGTAGTTCGATGTTTAAGAATAAAACATTACTAATCACAGGTGGAACAGGGTCTTTCGGAAATGCTGTAATGAAAAGATTCCTCAATACAGATATTAAAGAAATTCGAATTTTTTCTCGTGATGAAAAAAAACAAGATGATATGAGAAAACTTTATAAAAATGACAAGTTGAAATTTTATATAGGAGATGTTAGAGACCTAGCGAGTGTTAAAAATTCAATGCATGGAGTTGACTATATCTTCCATGCAGCTGCCCTTAAGCAAGTACCTTCTTGTGAGTTTTTCCCACTGGAAGCAGTAAAGACTAATGTGCTTGGTACAGACAACGTACTTACAGGCGCAATTGAGATGGGAGTTAAAAAAGTTATTTGCCTATCTACTGATAAAGCTGCCTATCCAATAAATGCAATGGGTATTTCCAAAGCTATGATGGAGAAGGTTTTTGTAGCAAAGGCGAAGACTGTTGATTCTGATAGAACGCTTATCTGTGGCACTAGATATGGTAATGTAATGGCTTCAAGAGGCTCAGTAATTCCATTGTTTATAGAGCAGATTAAGAATGGACAGCCACTGACAGTAACTGATCCCAATATGACAAGGTTTCTAATGAGTCTTGAAGAAGCAGTTGAGCTTGTTGTGTTTGCATTTCAGAATGCTGAAGCTGGAGATATTATGGTTCAGAAATCTCCGGCATCAACCATTGGGGACTTAGCTCAAGCAGTTAAAGAGCTTTTTAAAGCAGATAATGAGATTAAAGTAATCGGAACTCGTCATGGAGAAAAACTTTATGAGACACTTCTAACAAAAGAAGAGCATGTTGTAGCAAAAGACATGGGTGGATTCTATAGAGTGCCTGCTGATAAGAGAGATTTGAACTACGATAAGTACTTTGTTGAAGGAGATCAAAAGCTGTCATCTGAAAATGAATATAATTCACACAATACAGAAAGGCTTAACATAGAGCAAATTAAAGAGAAGCTATTACAGCTTGATTATGTAAGAGAACAATTGGAAAGTTGGGATAGATGATGAAGATTTTAGTCACTGGGGCAAAGGGCTTCATAGGAAAAAACTTAATAGCAGAGCTGAGAAATAGAAAGTACACTGAGATTTTCGAGTATGACAGGGATACAGATCCTTCTTTACTTGATGAATACAGCAAAGAAGCGAACTTTGTATTTCATCTTGCGGGGGTAAATCGACCAAAAGAACAATCTGAGTTTATGGAAGGCAACTTTGGTTTCACCTCCGATCTATTAGCTTCTCTTAAGAAATATAATAACACCTGTCCGGTGATGATTTCATCGTCTATTCAAGCTGAATTAAATAATCCTTACGGTGAAAGTAAAAAAGCAGGAGAAGACCTTCTGTTTGCTTATGGCAAAGAAACCGGATCTAAAGTGCTCGTTTACAGATTTCCAAATGTGTTTGGTAAATGGTGTAGACCTAATTATAACAGTGCAGTAGCTACTTTCTGTCATAATATTGCACATGATGTTCCTATTAAAGTGAATGATCCAAGCGTTGTAATGAAACTTGTATATATAGATGATGTAGTGAATGAGCTTATTAATGCACTAGAAAGAAAAGAAAATGAAGTAGGAGAGTTTTGCGAAGTACCCGTGGTACATACCATTACTCTAGGTGAAATAGTAGATTTGATTTACTCATTTAAAAATAGTAGAGAAGATAAATCAGTGCCAAATATGTCTGATGAATTTGTCAAGAAACTCTACAGTACATACTTAAGCTATTTGCCTGAAGACAAGTTTAGTTATGACTTAAAGATGAATGCGGATCAGAGAGGATCTTTCACTGAGTTTATTAGAACACCTGAACGTGGCCAGGTTTCAGTTAATATCTCAAAACCCGGAATTACAAAAGGGAATCATTGGCACCATACTAAAAATGAGAAGTTTTTAGTAGTTTGCGGTAAAGGTGTTATTCGATTTAGAAATATTGATTCAGATGAAGTGGTGGAGTATTTCGTAAGTGGTGACAAAATGGAAGTCGTTGATATACCAACAGGTTATACACACAACATTGAGAATCTTGGAGATTCAGATATGGTAACAATTATGTGGGCCAATGAGGCATTTGACCCTGAAAAACCTGATACTTATTATTTGGAGGTATAACTGATGAAGAAATTAAAAGTTATGACGGTCGTTGGGACTAGACCAGAAATAATCAGACTGTCAGCTGTAATTAATAAATTAGATGAATCTGAAGCGATAGATCATGTTCTTGTTCACACAGGACAAAACTATGACTATGAACTAAATGAAGTATTCTTCAATGACTTCAACTTAAAGAAACCGGACTATTTCCTGAATGCTGCAACAGGGACAGCAGTAGAAACAATAGGAAATATCTTGGTAAAAATAGATCCAATCCTAGAAGAGGTAAAGCCTGATGCGTTTCTAGTATTAGGGGATACAAATAGTTGTTTATGTGCAATAGCTGCGAAGAGAAGACATATTCCTATCTTCCATATGGAAGCTGGGAATAGATGTTTTGATCAGAGAGTGCCTGAAGAGACAAACAGAAAGATTGTAGATCATACAGCGGATATCAACCTGACCTATAGTGATATTGCCAGAGAGTATCTTTTAAGAGAAGGGCTTCCTGCAGATAGAGTAATCAAAACTGGTAGTCCAATGTTTGAAGTTCTTAATTCAAGAAAAGAAGATATTGAAAAATCAGATGTACTTGATAGATTGGGCATCGAAGCGGAAAAGTATTTTGTTGTTTCTGCACATAGAGAGGAAAATATTAGCGCTGAACAAAATTTCATGGATTTAGTAGATAGCTTAAACACGATAGCAGATAAATATCAAATGCCATTAATCGTTAGTACGCATCCTAGAACTAAAAAAATGATTGAAGCAAAAGGAATTGAGTTCAATCCATTGGTAAGAACGATGAAGCCTCTTGGATTTAATGACTATGTAAAGCTTCAAAAGTATTCAAAGGCTGTTTTAAGTGATAGTGGAACTATCAGTGAGGAATCTTCAATTCTTGGATTTAGAGCACTTAATATTAGACAAGCTCACGAGAGACCTGAAGCAATGGAAGAAGCTACAGTCATGATGGTTGGCCTTAAAAAGGAGAGAATTCTTCAAGGAATTGAGATATTAGAAACCCAAAAGAAAGATACATTGAGATTGGTAGCAGATTATTGTATGCCAAATGTGTCGGACAAGGTATTGAGAATTATATTATCGTATACTGATTATGTGAATAGAGTTGTTTGGAACAAAAACATTTAATTTGCTTATAAACGGAGGGCTAAATGCAAAACCTTAATATTCTACATATTAACACTCAACTAAAATCTAGCTCTGCTACAATTCCATATAGAATCCATGAAGGCTATATTGATTTAGGTTACAACTCAATGTTTTTGACTGCAGATTGTGATGATGTCAATAAATATAAAAATGTTATTGAACTTCCTAAACAAAAGTTACCCGTAACTATAGCTCGTGGCATTAGGAATATTTGGTATGGTAAAGTTAGGGGCAATGACGAATATTATTATTTCCCACAAAAAAGTTATAGAACTATTACAAAGAGAAGAATCGTAAAATCAGTGACAACTAAACCAGATATAATTATAGCATACTGGACTAACTTTTATTTTACTCAAGACCTATTATGTTTTATTTCATCATATTATAAAGTTCCGATCATTTTGTATCTAATGGATGAAGAGCCATATACAGGAGGCTGCCACATGACATTTGGATGTGAAAATTTTAAAAATGGATGTGGAAATTGTAAAGCATTAAAATTCAGCCATAAATACGATATTTCATATAGAAGTTTTAAAAGAAAAGAAAAGTGGATTAATAATACAGAAATGATTGTGTTAGCAGCAACGAGCTTTTCGTACAGTAATCTTGAAAAAAGTCCTTTATTCAAAAAAAAATCTCAAGAGTTGATTTATCTACCTATAGACAACAATATATTTAAACCAGAAGATAAGAATACCATAAGAACAAAATTAAATTTACCGCATGATAAAAAAATCATCTTGTTCGGGGGAGCTTCATTTGAAAGAAAAAATAAAGGTATGAAATACTTAATAGAAGCTTTAAGGATATTATATAATTCAATCGATGATACTGAGGAAGTACATATTCTAATTGTAGGAAATGGTGATATCAAATCATTAATACCATTTAGCTATACACACCTTGGGTATTTAAATAGTCAAGAAAAAATGGCTGAAGCATATCAAGCTTGCGATGTTTTCGTATGCCCTACAATTCAAGATGCAGGTCCTGCTATGATAAACGAATCAATTATGAGTGGCAGACCAGTTGTATCATTTGATACTGGTGTTGCAAAAGATCTAATTATAAATTATGAAACTGGATACATCGCTCGATCTAAAGATAGCAATGATCTGGCTTTAGGGTTAAAAATATTTACCGATTACACTGATGATAAACTAAATTCAATAGAAAAAGCTTGTAGGGACAAAGGATTAGAGAAATGCGAATTCAACTCTCAATTAAATAAAATAATTAATTTAGTTTTAAGAAAGGATGGAAAATGAAAATACTTCACATAAATATTGGTGGACCATTTAATTATGATATGTCATACCAAGGTGCAGTTTTACCTATAGAAAATTATAAAGCAGGGCATGAAGTAACTGTTATATCTAGTTGTTTAAAGTGGGAAAATAACAAAATTGTTGTAGTTCCCGAAGAAGATGTCTACAGAGATGGAATACGGTATATTAGATTACGCTATGATAAAATAATTAATCCTATCTTTACAGAAAAGGTTAGAAAAATAAATAAGATGTTAGATTTCTTAAATGAAATCCGTCCTGATGTTATATTGAATCATGATATTCAAATGTATGAATTAATTACTGTAAGCAAGTATAAAGAAAGAAATCCTCATATTAAACTTTACGCTGATAGTCATTCAGATAAAAACAACAGTGCACAAACTTGGATGTCACGTATTTTCCTCCATAAATTATTTTATAAAACTATTATACATAAATGTTTGAAGAATATTGATAAGATTTTATGCGTAAGTACTGAAACTATAGATTTTTTGAAAGACATGTATAACATTAGCGAAGACTGTTTAGAATATTATCCTTTAGGAGGCCATATTATCTCTGAAAATGATAAAGAAAATCTTAGAAAAGAAATTAGAACTGAATTAGGAATAAATAATGATGATATAGTAATGTGTCATTCCGGGAAAATGGATAGAAAGAAAAAAACTAAAGAATTAATTGAGAACTTTATGAGAGTTGGTAATAGTAAATTTAAACTTCTTATTATAGGTGTTTTTGATGACTCATTGAACAATGAATTGACAGATATGATAAACAAGGACAACAGAATTCATTATCTAGGATGGAAATCATCTACTGATTTAATTAAGATTATTGCAGCAGCCGATTTATATGTACAGCCTGGAAGTCAAAGTGCAACTATGCAAAATGCACTCTGTTCAGGTACACCAGTTTTATTTCAAAAAAATAAAAGTCATGAAGTATTTATGAGGGGAAATGCTTTTGCGATTGAAGAAGATGATGATATGGAAAGAATATTCAATGATATATCTAATGCTCCTGAAATGCTCCATGAAATGTCTCGGAAAGCTTATATTATTGCTAGAGATTTACTAGATTATGAAAAATTGGCTAAGAGAATTACTAACTAATCAAAAAATAAAATAAATTTGTTAGATATATGTCATATGTTATTGCTAAAAATTATTAATTAAATAAATGACGGATAAGGTGCTAATATGAATCCTAATGATTTGGAAATAGATAATAATAAAAAAATATCAAGAACTTATAAGGAAGATAGAAGTATTAGCTTTGCAATTATATTTCAAATTTGCATGCTAATGACAAATTATACTATCAAGCAAGTATTTCAGGTGAATAATCCTAGTGTCCGTTCAATTATTAGTTTTGTTTTTATGATTATAGTGGGTGTTTTGTACCTGAAAAACATTCGTTCAGTTTTCAAGAGAATTGGTCCATTTTTTGTCTTAACATATGTTTTTTGGGGAGTTTTGTTTTTAGTGACTATGCTAATTTATCCGGAAAATTTTGAGTATTTAATTGAAGTGTCATTTTGGTTATTTCTAATTTGTTTACCAACGGCTTTATACTATTTAGCTATTAGAGATAAATTAATATTTTTGGACATGCTGCTATTATCAGGATACTTTCAGATGATTCTAGGACTCATTATATTCATAAGCATGATTATAACTACCCCCAATTATGATATGGTTTTTTCATATTTACTTCTTGTTCCAATTGTAATCATAACATATAAGGTGCTATTTATTAGATTTAAGTTGATTGATATTATACTAATTATTGTAGCAATTGCTGCAATATTAACAGTAGGTTCAAGAGGTCCTTTACTCTCATACATGATTTACATCATGTTGCTAATTTTGAGTTATATTTTGAAGAAAAAGACTAAAATTAAAGATTTAGCAATATTGTTTATAGCTCAAGTAGTACTCGTTATTTTAACGCTTAACATTAACGAACTGTTTAATTTACTAGATAAACTAGATAAATTGTTCTTAAAGTATGGTATCCAAAGTAGAACGCTCTATCTTATTATGAGTGATAATATCGATTTTTCAACGGGAAGATCAGATATATTTTCGAATACGATATCTTATATAACCCAAAGACCGATACTTGGGTATGGCATTGCGGGTGATCGAGTATTTTTGAATGGTACTTATCCTCATAATATATTACTGGAAATACTAGCACAATTTGGTGTTGCTTTTGGGGGACTAATAATAGCAATATTTGCGTTTTATTGGATTAGTGCATTGTGTTTTAATAAAAGTAAAGTAGAACAGCATTTAGCCATTATTTTTGCAGGCATTGGCTTGATTAGTTTGTTCTATAGTGGTTCTTTTTTAACTTCATCAAACTATTGGCTGTTTATGGCAATTTGTATTTCCTCTGTTAATTTTAGAAAAAAGAATTATTGAAATATAAATATAGTAAAAATTTCTGAGATAAGGAAGAAGCTTCATGAAGAAGAAAATAATTTCTGATGTAATATTAAATATGGCAGCAACATTTATTCCTATGTTCGTTTTGCAATTCGTAATTCTACCACGTGTTGCACGAGATATTAGTGCCGAACTGTACGGCCAATTGCTTGCCGCAATTGCATTTGTTTTTTTAGTTTCTTCTACTTTTGGAAGTGCATTAAATAATTCTAAACTAATACATTTTAATAAATATATAGAGACTGATATAGATAAGGATTACAATATGATGCTCTCAATCTTCCTACCAGCAAATATAATTATTATGATTTTTGGCATGAACTACTACGGAAATGAGTTTGATTTATTAACTTCTTTAAGTTTGATTTTAAGCTCTATAATATTATTGGTGAATACATATTTAAGTGTTGAGTTTAGGATTAATTTAAACTTCAAAAATATACTAATTAGTGGAGTTATGTTGTTCATTGGGTATGTCATAGGATATGTTTTGTTTACACTAACCGCGAATTGGAGCCTTATTTATCTTATCGGGTTTACCACAAATTTATTATACATATTATCTAAAACTAAAGTGTTAAAAAGAAAACCTAAAAAAACTAATATGTTTAAGACAACATTTTATGAGACATCATTTTTATTGGGATCTGGATTCCTTGCTTCTTTGGGTACGTATATTGATAAGCTCATAATATTTCCGTTACTTGGAGGTGCAGTCGTATCTGTATATTATACATCTACAATATTGGGAAAGACAATTGCTCTTGCAATTGGGCCAATCACTGGAGTTTTACTAAGTTATTTGGCACACATGAAAGTGTTCAATAAAACTAGATTCAAGACTCTATTATCTATTTCTCTATTTTTAGGTGGTTTAGGATATGTAATTATATTATTAGTAAGTAGACCAATATTAACACTTGTCTATCCGCAATATATTGAAGAGTCAATGAATTACATTAGTGTAACAACATTAAGTACTATATTAGTTGTAATAGCAACTGTTATAAATCCAGTTCTACTGAAATTTAAGGCAGCAAAATGGCAAATAATAATAAATATAGTTTATATCATATTGTATATTGCATTAGGAATAATCTTACTAGGTATTTATGGATTAATTGGATTTTGTATTGGGATTTTAGTTGCAAATATTGCAAAGTTAATTTTTATGATAATAGTGTACTATTATGTAAGAGAAATACCCACAATAAGAAAAACAAGCGAGGTTTATCAAAATGAATAGAATTAAAGAAAAACTGATTAATAGATCAGCAGTTTTAGGAGTAATTGGATTAGGATATGTTGGATTACCATTAGCGGTTGAAAAAGCAAAAGCGGGCTATAACACTATTGGTTTTGATGTGCAAATCTCCAAAGTGCAAATGGTTAATGCAGGCAAAAATTATATTGGCGACGTTGTTAACGAAGATCTTGAAGGAATAGTTGAGTTAGGACTATTATCTGCAACAACAGATTTTTCAAAAGTAGCATCAGCAGATGTAGTATGTATATGTGTGCCAACTCCTTTAGATGAATATCAACAGCCTGATATAACTTATGTCAAAGCTTCAGCTGAAAGTATAGTTCCATATATGCATAAGGATATGTTAATCGTTCTTGAATCAACAACATATCCTGGGACTACAGAGGAACTATTAAAACCCATCTTAGAAAAATCTGGACTCAAATGTGGTGAAGATTTTTATCTTGCATTTTCACCTGAAAGAGTAGATCCAGGCAACCTAATTTATAAAACAAAAAATACACCTAAGGTTGTTGGAGGTGTGACCCAAAAATGTACTGATATTGCTGCAATTATGTATGAAAATATTCTTGAAGCTCCAATACATAAAGTATCATCACCAGCAATTGCTGAGATGGAAAAAATCCTTGAAAATACTTATAGAAACATAAATATCGGTTTAGTAAATGAGTTAGCAATATTGTGCAACAAGATGGACATTAATATTTGGGAAGTTATAGATGCTGCTAAATCAAAACCTTATGGATTTCAAGCTTTTTATCCAGGGCCTGGATTAGGTGGCCACTGTATACCACTTGATCCATATTACTTGTCATGGAAAGCTCGAGAATATGGATTTCATACATCAATGATTGAATCCTCAATGATGATCAATGATAGAATGCCAGAATACTGTGCTGAACGTAGTTCTAAAATCCTGAATAGATTTAAAAAATCAGTTAATGGTTCAAATATTTTAGTATTAGGTGTTGCATATAAACAAGATATTGATGATTATAGAGAAAGTCCTGCAATCGAGGTTATCAATGAACTTGAGAAACTTGGAGCGAATGTTATGTATTACGATCCAAATATTTTCGAATATAAAGAACATGGTAAAGTGAAAAATGGTCTGCAAGAATTAAGTTCGAACGCATTGAAACATGCCGATCTTGTTATTGTGACAACTGCACATACTAATGTGGATTATAATTATGTTCAGAAAAATGCACAAATGATTTTTGACACTAAAAATGCATTAAAAAACGTTAAAAATAGAGAAAACATTGAGTTACTCTAGGAAGGATGATTAGTATGAAATACGCATTGATCGGATGTGGGAGAATTTCACCCAATCATCTAACTGCTGCAATAAATAATAATTTAAATATCGTTGGATTATGTGATATTGTTATTGACAAAGCAATCAAACATATTAATGATTATGAATTGCAATCATCTACAAAAAGTTACACTGATTACAAGTTGATGATTGATCATGAGAAACCAGATTTAATTGCAATTGCGACTGAAAGTGGTAATCATGCAGAAATTGCAAAGTACTGTATAAAAAAAGGTATTCACTTGATAATTGAAAAACCAATTGCGCTCTCTCTAAATGACGCTGATGATATCATTGAACTTTCAAAAAAATACAATGTTGTTGTAAGTGCTTGTCATCAAAATAGATTTAACAAATCAATTCAAAAGATTAGAGAATCTCTAGAACAACAAAGATTTGGAAGATTATTTCATGGTACAGCCCATATTCGTTGGAATAGAGAAAAAGACTACTATATTCAAGCTCCATGGCGAGGTACATGGGAGCAAGATGGTGGTGCATTAATGAATCAGTGTATACACAACATAGATTTATTGAGATGGATGATGGGAAATGAAATTGACGAAGTGTTTGCATACACAGATAATCTTAAACATGATTATATTGAAGCTGAAGATTTAGGGATAGCAATTGTAAAATTCAGAAATGGATCATATGGAATCATTGAAGGAACTACAAATGTTTATCCAAGAAATTTAGAAGAAACGCTATACATTTTTGGAGAAAAAGGAACCGTCAAAGCTGGTGGTAAATCTGTAAATATTATTGAAGAGTGGATGTTTGCAGATAATCTAGATAATTCAGAAGAAGTTAAAGAAAAGTATAAAGAGAATCCACCTACGGTTTATGGTTTTGGACATACACCTTTATATGCAAATGTAATTACCTCTATGAAGAATAATGTTTCACCATATGTAACAGCATTAGATGGACGTAATGCTTTAGAATTGGTTTTAGCAATTTACAAATCTTCAAAAGATAAGAAACCAGTTAAATTACCAATGAAGTCAGAATCTACCATTAGTTTGAGTATTGATTTTCACAGGGAGACGCAAAATGATAAAAATTAGTGAAGTAACAATGCAAAAAAATGAATCTGATTTCATCATAATCAGAGAGAAAGCATTTAAATATTTTGCATTATCAGCTTCTGTAATTGATGAGTCCGTATGTATTTTTTTAGATAATGAGAAATATATTAAAGACATTAGACCTAACGTTACTATGATAATTACCACACCTTTTATTGGTGATATGTTAACTGATGAATCTTATGGTTTATGTCTTGTTGATAACCCCCGCTTGTTATTTTTTAATCTGCATAATTCTTTAGCCAATCATGATTCATACAAGAGACAGCAAAAAGAAACATCTATTGGAGCAAACTGCACAATCAGTTTGATGGCCAGCATTTCAAATACAAATGTTACTATAGGTAATAACGTTATAATTGAAGAATTTGTTGTTATTAGAGATAATACAGTAATTGGAGATAATAGTATTATCAGAGCAGGAACTGTTATCGGTGGTGTGGGTTATGAGTTTAAAC
>Ga0265294_10008596_pt1 | contig 11885 bp, 10 predicted proteins | sample MunlanPumphouse3_FD_192504 | JGI IMG/M metagenome (GOLD analysis project Ga0265294, IMG submission 192504) | Groundwater microbial communities from a municipal landfill in Southern Ontario, Canada - Pumphouse #3 | ecosystem: Environmental > Aquatic > Deep subsurface > Groundwater | place... | reverse complement strand
GTAGAGTTATTCAGCTTTTGGGCTTTCCCACACATTGAAAGGTTACCCACTCTACCGACCAACGTCAGTTTACTTGCGCTATGTTCCATATTCTCACTGCTTCTTACTTCAGACCTTGCCGTTACCAGCAACGCCCTTGATCTCATGTTGACTTCCCGCTGATTAGGCGTCAGGACTTCTTTCAGTCCATCGGCGCAGAAAGCATCCTGGGCAAACAATGCCGTGCCTACAGCACTCAAGCCCTAGTGTGGCTGTCGGGTGCTATCTAAAATATCGTGCCTACAGCACTAAAAAAACGTAAAATCCCAAAACCGTGTCAGGGCGGAACAGGAGTCCGCCCCAACGCTAAAACGATAAAACCTTAAAACCTTAAAACGATAAAACGATAAAACGCTAAAACGTTAAAACGCTAAAACGTTAAAACGCTAAAACGTTAAAACGTTAAAACCTTAAAACCTTAAAACGCTAAAACCCCCCAGCTATTTGATCAACATGAGCTTCCGCCCTGCCATCGAACCATTGCTACTCGCACGCAAGATATATACCCCCGAGGCCAGGTTCAGATCCGTGAGGTCCATATCCAGCTCATGCTCACCGGCCGCTTTGCCCTCTGAAACCAGGGTTTTCACCTTCTGTCCGCGCAGGTTATACAGTTCCAGCTTGATGGGGCCTGGCTCCTTCAGGCTGTAGCGCACTTTGGAGGCTGCCCGGAAGGGATTGGGATATACTCTGAGAGACAGCCCCGGCACCTGTTGCACCAAGTCCTCGTTTGCAACCACAATTTCCCAAACGTATTCAGCATGGCGGTGCTCGCCGTCATTGTCTCCGTCGTCGCGGTAGCTATGCTGCAGCAGCAATTTCATGTCCTCGTTATAAACATAATGCACACTGTTGGCGAAGGTTCCATCGCTGTGATAAGTCAACTGGTAGATATCCCGGTTGAAATCGAGATAGGAAAACAGTTGATAGCTGGAGTCTCTAACTGAGCTGCTATCGCTGGAGCTGTACCAGTAGTGGTCTTTTCTGAAGGGCTGGCTTTCGCCGAAAGATAAGTCATAGATGGTTTCCCGCGATTCAGAAAGTACCCAGTTCAAGGAATCGCTGGAATTGTAAAACCGTAACTTGCTATCCTGGCCGTCCAGATTGTAGTCAAACAGATTCTTGTAGAAAGAAGTGGCGGAGCTTCTGGACACCAAGGCTATCTGTAATCCTGACGAATCGTAGAATCTCTGATCATTGTAGTTCAGTTCCAGATTATCCAAATCCCCATTGATCACGGTGTAGTTGTGCTGGGTCAGTATCTTAGCATCTGGCCGGTAGCTGTAGCGGATTACGTTTTTGGGGCCATAGGTCTGGCTTTTGGTGCGATACTCGATCTTCTGAGCCAAATATCCAGCGTCGTTGTAGGAATATTCATATTTTTCCATTTCCACTCCACCTGGCTCGTTGCCGCGGTATTTGACAGATAAGAGAGGCCGGTGCTCATAATCAAAGCGCTCCAGGCGGCGGTAGCCAGATCCGCTCGGATGGGGACGGTAGCTTAGGATAGTCAGATGCTCATAATAGTCCGGAAGATCGGTGTAATAATACTGATAGATCGAGACGGTGGGTATGCTGCTGACGTGAGACCAGCTCAACTCTACAGTGCTGTCCGGCAAAGTGGAAGAGCTGCCCGTGTAGTAGTTTTGGCTCTGAGTTTCTGAGCTACCCCCATTCATTCCATAGCTCCAAGCGGAAGTTTGCAGAGAGGATACCAGCCTCCAGGTAGGAGCATCCGGGCTTAAAATGTTTTGAGCGGATAGATCATCCGTTCCAAGACTCAGTAAGATGAGCATAGCCATGAAAGCTATCAGGAGCTTTGCTTCGTTCGTCATTTTTATACCTCCATCGGGTTTGTCGTTGTGGCACGGTGCTCGTTTCCAGTACGCGAGATTAGCGTTGACCGCGTAGGAGCAAGAGCATCCGCAAAGTTCGTTATCAAAACCGCTTTTAGCTGGATGGTTCATAAGAATCCATTACGTATTTAATAAATATCTTTCTAAGATCCTGTCAAGATAAATTTACCACCCCGATTACCGTTTTCTTGATTATTGAATAGAACGCAGATCGGGCGGATCGGGTAGATTAGCAGGATATTAAGGTTTATAAATCAGGTAAGAAAAAAATATCTTGACGGGCATATCTTGGAGATTATACTGGAACAAAGGACAGAATAATGAAATAGCTAGCCAGCATTAAATAAGAGCGAACGCATAAAGCCTTGGATTCCCGAGCTTCCTATGAGTTGATGGGCAATGATAAGGTCAAAACAAAATGTCCCCTATAAACTGGCCCATAAAATTGGCGACAGTCACAAAAACAGAACTGGAGAGATTTGACATGATTACAGAAATCACTGGAAAAATAGTTACCTTACGGGATACAACCGCCGATGATTTGAACGATTATCGAAACTGGTTCAAAGCAGGAATGGAATGGACAAAATGGGATGCTCCCTGGGAAGAAATGAGCGAGGATTATGCCAAAAGCTTTATAGACAATCTCTCAAAAAGAATTCAAATGGGTGCACAAAAGCTAAAAACGAGGCTTGAGATTTGGGCGGATGATACCCATATCGGTTGGGTATCATGCTACTACATTGAAATTAACCCGGAAAGCCTGGCAGTAGGTATTTCCATCCCGGAAATGTCTTATTGGGGCAGAGGAATAGGCCGTGAAGCCCTGGAAATGTGGATCCAATATCTGTTTCAGTCCAGACCCTTGGAACAAGTTTATTGCCAGACCTGGTCCGGCAATGAAAGAATGGTGAGATTGGCTCTGGGCCTTGGCTTTGAGCTGATAGAAAGTGATAGAATCGTACAGGTAAGGGGCAAGCCCTACAAGAAACTCAAATTCGAATTTCCCCCCGCATAATTCTCCATTCTCAAGTGAGCCCCCCAAATTCTACGTTAGCCAAGAAATTCTCAATTCTCCATCCTCAATTCTCAATTAAGAAAGCCCCCAGGCATTCCTCCACCGTATTAAAATGCAGCTCTAAAACCTTCTCTATAGGCTTCTGATATCCCCCTGCCAGATTCCAGGCAATGGGTATCTTATTATCATGAGCAAAGCGGAACACGTTCCTGTCTCTCAGCCTCATCTGCTCTGTGGTCAATTCTCCACCCAGAGGATCATCGATATGGGGATCTGCACCGGCTTGGTAAAGCAGCAGGGTAGAGTTCTGGAAATTGTCTTCCAGAGAAGCGTACAGTCCCTGGAGCCACACGTCATAGTCACTGCCAATCTGATCACTAAAAGCCATGTGTTTCACATAATCTATGTCCAGCCTGCGGATAATATCCATAGTGCCATTGCCCCAATGCTCATCAAAATCGATGATGCCGATTTCGTCTATCAATTTAGCTCTTTTCAGCAAGACCGCAGTTACCATCAGTCCATTAAAAGTGCAAAATCCCATGACTTGATTATAGCTGGCATGATGAAAACCGCTGGTGGGGGAGACCGCGATCCCTTCCTTGAGCGCAATTTTGGCAGCATTATAAAAACTGCCGTTTGTGTAAATCAAGGAATCCGCCACGGATTTTAAGGTGTTGCCGAAGCCATTGGACTTCCTGCACTCCAGGATGGCATCCACGTGGGCTTGATCGTGCACTAAGTAGAGATCTTCCCGGGACACGGGCTCCCAGTCTGAGAATATCTCAATACCCGGTTTGGATTTGATCAAATCGACAAACAAAGCGGGCTTTCCAGCACTTGGGGAAAAACTCTCGTTTCCCAAGGATGTTTGCTCTTTGCGATAAACTACTTTCATGTCTTGATTCTCCTTTTATGGCGACCAGACTATCCGTTTAGTCCTAATGCTGGCGTGAAATCCAAGTCACTGATTTTAATGCTCTTTCAAGACCTAATTGACTTGTATATATCTAGGGATTTCCCCGAATAACGGGAACAATTAATTCTTCCCCATTTCGATTAATTAAGAAAATCACTGTGACTCCAGGTTCTCCTGAAATCATCATTGAATCTTGAATTATGTCGCCTGTAAGATCAGCTCCATCCACTTTCAATATAATATCGTCTTTCCTTAAGCCGGCTTTTTCCGCAGGGCTTCCTGGGAGAATATAAAGAATCTTCTTGTTCTCAACCTGTACACCGACTTTTCCTCGATCCTTCATGCTAGCGCTAAATTCTAAATTTCTTTTCAGATTTTCTAATATAGTTTGAGCTTCATGTGCAGCTTTTGATGCTTTGCTTACATCGGTTTTTTGTTCAAATGCGCTTCCGGGATTAGTGACAATTTCGATGGTAGTTAGAACCCGGATTCCAGATGTTGCATCAATTAAAGTGTATGTCCATCTATTCTGAGGAAAGGGATCGTACCGAGAACCTCCCAAAATAGCCATTCCTGGATCTTTAATTATTTTTCCGAAAACCAGACTATATTCATCCATCCTAATCATTAGAAAATCATAATTAATCATAAAATTTACCAGTACATCACTTACTTCCTTTTTAGTCACACCATTTATGACGATATCAGGTCGACCAGTTCTTGTTTCTAGAGGTGTCAGATTGGCACAGCCCCACAGTAAGGACAGACATAATCCAACACACATAATTTTAGCCATACAAGTATTCATCTTTTACCTCTCAGCTTTTTCTAGTATATCTACTTTATAATGCTTTAATTCTTTCACATATTCACATAATATTAAAGCTCAAATCTTGGTGTAAGTTCCTAGTATTGTTTAATGTTCTTACGGATTACTGCCTCAGAAAACCTCTCGTAATCTAGTATAATGCTGCAAAACAATGCTTTTAGTACTTTATCTCTTTTGTCAAATCATTCAAAAATCCATTTAGGTAAATCTGAAAGACATGGAAGCTTGTGTTTCTATTCACTACATACTGCCCAATAAAATGTTTGTAATACTTATCCCCTGAATGATCGTTTAGGTTCATTGCATATTTATTCATTTGTTCAGGTGTTAAGAACTCTGCTGTTTTTTTGTCGTCGAAAACATTGATTTCCGAAAAGCGAGTATCTTTGTGGTCATATTTCAAGGTCTCGCCTAATTTCTCCATGTCCGACACGTTGGCATATGTTGGATCAATAACGATAGTTTTTATGGAGCCACCGCTTGATCGTTTTATATCTCTAATTATCGTATATGGTATTGGCGTTAAAGGCTCTGATTCTGTTTCAGAAATAACCTTATCAGTGCGTTGATTAGTGCCGAATTTCAAGCTACAATAATTAATTGCTATTGACAATATTCCAATTGAGACAAATATCCCAAGTACGACTAGTACAGCCATTGAACAGCCAGAAGTCCTCTTTTTCCCACATCTAGGACATTGGGATGCACTTGAACTTATTTCTGCACCACATTCTTTACATCTTATCATAGCCATTTTATTCTCCTTAAATGGTCCGCCATGAATTACTCATTTCTGGACATCTCTTTACAAAAAAGTTGAGTTTCAAGTGTTGGGTGTAAATCCCAAACATTATTACTCGAGTTGCATGAAAACCCATTATCAGGTCTTCGCTTCACACAGTATACGCTTATGGCTGATTATAAATGCTAAAATCAACCAAGGTCATACTAATTAAAGTCACGTCTTTCAGTCAAGAACTATGTTCTTCATAAATCTAGTTATTTATTTCAGATCAGATGCCGAGTGATCAGCTCTGTAGCAGAGCAGGGCGTGAAAGCCTTCGATAGAGTTAAAAAGAGATTCCTTGAAGAAGCAAGTCTCAAAGCTTGGTGTATATTCAAATTCATTGAATAATATGGCTGCATCCTTTTGTTTGCCATCGCTCTTGCGCAGGTTTTCGAAGATGCTGTTTTTGGTTGACAAATAAGCTCTATCAGTTTTTAATGCTTATTAGGGAAATCTTGCGTTTTCCGACTGACTGTTACTATGAGGTATTCAGATCAGTTCATTATTTGAACTGGATACAAGATATAATTGGTTTAATCTTATGAGCAAGAAACATACAAGCAGAGTGAATAAAAAAAGGCGAGATAGTGAAGAATGATATTATTGAACTATTAGAGGAAACTCATGAAAGCTTAATAAGCGATCCGAGCATATTTGATTCTTTGATCGAATCAAAAAGAAGGATAGCAATGCACTGTAACGAATACCCGATTATAACGGATGAATTCTGGACGTCCAAACAAAGGCAAGCATCCAGCATACACGAGGTATCATATAGGGCCTGTTTCAAGCCGCAACTACCGAATTTCTTCATAAACCGGTTTACAAAACCTGGCGATATTGTCTATGATCCTTTTAGCGGTAGAGGGACTACGGCGATAGAAGCCGCATTGTGTGGCAGAAACGTGATCATCAATGATGTAAACCCCTTAAGCATCATGCTAACTATCCCAAGAATAAGAATACCGCTCTTGAAAGATATTGAATCCCGTTTAGCCTCTATCAAGCTCTATAAAGATAGAAAGGCTGATATTGATTTATCGATGTTTTATCATCCTGACACAGAAAGCGAACTGGTCTCGATCCGTGATTATCTGATAGAACGTAAAGCCAATGGCAGAGGGGATTATGTAGATGACTGGCTCAGGATGGTTGCTACGAATAAATTAACCGGGCATTCGAAAAACTTCTTCTCAGTATATACACTCCCTCCGAACCAGGCTTGTTCTCAACAGAAACAAATAGAATTTAATGAAAAATCTGGCCGCATCCCGAGCTACAAAGACACTAAAGATATCATCATCATCAAGTCTCATCAGCTCCAAAAGGACATTAGCCCCGAGATAAGAGAAGCAATGTTCGCACTTGGAGAAAAGGCAATGTGTGTAAATAGTGACGCTGCCAAGACCAGCCAAATACCTGATTCATGTGTCTCGCTGGTGGTTACATCGCCTCCATTTTTAGATGTAATTGATTACGCTGGAGATAATTGGTTGAGGTGCTGGTTTAATAATATCGATATTAAGGAAGTTCAGGAAAGCATTACTGTCACAAAGAAACTTGATGAATGGGAGCTCTTTATGAGCTCCGTCTTCAATGAGATGTATCGGGTGATAAAACCTGGTGGATACATTGCCTTTGAAGTAGGCGAAATTCGCAAGGGAAAGATCAAGCTCGAAGAGAGCATTGTGCCAATAGGGAAGCAAGCAGGTTTTGAGGTGCTGGCTGTAATAATCAACGAGCAGATATTCACGAAAACTTCAAATATATGGGGCGTGTCAAATAACCAGAAAGGGACAAATACAAATCGTATTGTCATTTTGAGGAAACCCCAATGAGTGGATTCAATCAAGCCTATCATAATGATCAAAGGAGAGAGCATAATGGCAAATGATGAATATTTAAAGAAGTTGGAGAGGGTGATAAAACAGATGCTTTTACCTTTAAAAGGCATCCCTTTCAATATAATCATTCAGAGCATAAGTGGACACGAAGTAATCGAGTTTGACAGAGATGATAAAGAGCATTACGAGCTTTTAAAAAACTTGACTGAAGTAGCTAAGATGACATGTGTTTCTGTGAATAAAAAAGGCATAAAGCGACCAAGACCCAATGAGGTAGGTAATGACATTGAGCCATTCGTAATTGATTCGTTAAACGCTTGCGGAATCAGTGCAAAAAAGCCTTGCACTAAATCAGGGAAGAAGCAGTCTGTAGGATATCCAGATATAGAAATAACATGTTCTGATAACAGAAAGCATTATATCGAATGCAAAACATTCAGCGAGAAAACAAAGGGGACGTCCCAGAGATCCTTCTATTTATCCCCATCTGAAGATTTTAAAGTAAATCACGACGCTATTCATTTTATCATGGGCTTTGAAATATATGTAGATAAGAAAGTTGGGAACAACAATATATATAAAACCAAAGCGTGGAAGATCCTGGATGCATATCAATTAGAATGTGATCTCAAACATGAATTTAACTCAGACAATGCAAGGCTATACCAGGATTCAATGATATTGGCTGAGGGGCCGGCGTAGTATATAGCTTCAGCATTATGTTCCTGTCTTAACTCTCAATTTTGGCTGGCGGGTAACTTGTAGCTTGATTGGAAGATAGAAGATATCGAGAAAGTTTGTAGCCTGCAGGAAGGTCAAAAAGACAAGTCAAAACAGGTATACGTGTTGTTTTGACCTAAAAGCGACCCTTCCTGCATTGGCTTTACCAACTCAGCTTATCCTCTATCTTTTATTCTGGCTGTAAGTTCCAAATTACCTGGGTCGCTTTTGGGTTAAAACAAGGGCTGAAGCTGATGCACCGGCCGGATGAATCCAGCGTTACGACTTGGGGTTTGGCGTGGGGGACTAAGAAATAGATTGACTGTTTTGAATAGACTAAGAGTCTTGTACCAAACTGCTAAAGCACTGTGTGCTATGCCTTAGTTTGAGATAATATCAGGAGAAAATATGCGACGAGTAGTGATTGCGATGATCCTAATCAGCCTGCTTTTGGGCGCTTGTGGAAAAACGCTGACATCAGGTAAGACCAAGATTACCTTTTGGCATGGTCTGAGTGGCCCTTTGGGGGATACTCTTACCGAGATGATCATGGAATTTAACCGCAGCCAGAATGAAATTGAGGTGGTGGCGAATCCCATCAGTTCCTATACTGCCTTGTCGCAGAAATTGATGGCTTCGATCCAGGCGAAGAAGCAACCTGATCTCGCTCAGGTCTTTGAGAGCTGGGCTGCGAAGTATATCGAATCCGGAGTCTTGTGTCCTTTGGAGCCCCTTATAGAAAAAGACAAGGATTTTGGGGAAGAGGATTTGCTGGATATATATCCGGTATTCAGGAATTCCAATACTTTTAACGATACCATTTACTCCATGCCCTTTAATAAAAGCGTGAGAGCTTATTTTTACAATAAAGACGAATTTTACCGCCTGGGCCTGGATCCGGATTCTTTTCCCAAGACTTGGGAAGAATTTCGGAAGCTGTGCAAAGTCCTGACCCGGGATACGGATGGGGACGGTGTGATAGACCGCTGGGGCACAAACTTTAATGTGAACGAATGGCAATTCATCAATTTGCTTCATCAAGCTGGCGGCAAGATCGTGGATGAGGCTGGCAATCCTGCCTTTAATAGTGCGGCCGGCATCGAAGCCCTTACCTTCATCACCGATATGATGTTCAAAGATAAGAGCGCGTATCTGGTAAATGGATACGACGGTCAAAATGACTTTATGGCTGGGATCGTGCCGATCTATGAAGGCTCCAGTGTATCCATCACCCACATGCGCCAGCAGCCGATCAATTTTAATATAGGATATGCGCCTCTGCCTACTTATAGGACTGCTGAAAGTGCGGTATCGGGCACGAATATCGTGATCTTCAAATCTGGAGATGAAAAGCGCGAGCGCGCCTCCTGGGAATTTATCAAATGGTTTACGGATACAGAGCAGACTGCCCGTTGGAGTGCCGAGACCAGCTATATGCCGGTGCGGCGGAGTGCTATGGCCAGCGCCACGATTCAAAATTTCCTGGCAAAGAATCCCCAATTTCAGGGTATATTTGACCAGCTTGAGGATGCGGTTTTCGAGCCTCAGACCTCCGCGTGGTTTAAGGCCAGGCCAGAGCTCAAGAGTGCTCTGGAATACGCTATGCGCAATGAATCTACACCCAAGGAAGCCCTTGATGCTTGTGCACATAAGTTTGCAGATTTGATCAGGGAAGAGTCTAAATAACTCTTTTTACTTGACAAAGAAAGGGAATTAAAAGATTTGAAACATAGGATGCCGAAGTGGTGAAATTGGTAGACGCAGTGGACTCAAAATCCACCGGGCGAATAGCCCGTGCCGGTTCGATTCCGGCCTTCGGCACCATAGCTTTCAAGGAGAAAATTGACAAAATTGCTATAAGGCAGTATTCTATGACATCACAGGAGATTTGTGCTTCGCAGTTATTATATTGCCATACAAGCGAAGGCTCAAGTCATAAGCAAATACACAGGGATATCTACAAAGCCCTGCTGACACAAAAAGAAAACCCCAATTTGTGGAGGAATAAATGTCGATCAGACATATAATAATCACTTTCTGCCTTGTTTTAATGGGGATTGCGCCTTTGGCAGCTATCTCTCAAGGCGCGTTTCTCTTCCTGACCTTTGAACCAGGTGGCCGTGCCAGTGGCATGGGTCGTGCCTATTCTGCAGTAGCAGATGATGCTTTTGCCATGTGGTGGAATCCTGGAGCTACTGCCTTTAACCGTAAAGGCCAACTTGCCTTCAACCATATCCCCTGGCTGCAAGGCTCTGGTATCAATGATTTGTTTTACGAATACCTGGGCTGGAATCAGTATTTTGAGGATATAGGCAATCTCAGTGCGCATATCGTGCTTTTGGATTCTGGAACTCAAGACCAGACCTTGGAAGATTCTACACCCGTAGGGACTTTCCACTCTTTTGATATTGCCGGAGCCTTGGGGTATTCCTACGATGTGATCCCTGCCAAGCTGGGTGTGGGTGCGAATTTTAAGCTCATTTACGGCTATTTGGCACCTCCCACTGGGCTTACCGATTCTGAGGGCAAGGCTTTCAGTTTTGGCTTTGACCTGGGGGCGAAGTATCTGGATCTGGGCGGTATTCCTGGATTGGATTTGGCACTGGTGGTGCAAAATATGGGTCCGGACGTGACTTTTGTGGATAAAGCACAGGCTGATCCGCAATCCATGACGGTGCGCCTGGGAGCTGCTTACACAGTGATGGATAATCCTCTGAATAAGCTGATCCTCTCTGCTGAAGGCAGTAAAATGCTGGCTAATGAAGATCCCTTATTAAAGCGCTTTGTCACAGGCTGGGATTATATGGAAGAGACCATCTACGGCGTGGGTGCAGAATACACCTATCTGCAATTAATCTCGCTGCGGGGTGGCTACTTCTATGATAATGCAGGTAGTATCGAGGGTCCCAGTTTTGGGGCAGGAATCAATTATTCCTTTAGTAACCGCTATAAACTATCCGTAGATTTCTCAATGGTTCCCGCTGGTGAACTTACCGATTTTAATAAAGTATTCTCCATCGGATTTGAGTATTAGGTCTTTAACAAGCTGTGGAAGCGGGCTCTTTCTGAGCCTGCTTCTGTGGTATATAGCTCAAGGACTTTGGGTAATGCAAAATGAAAACTAAGAACATACATTCCAGATGGGTGCGAGCCCTGCTACTGATGCTGCTTGTTCTATTTGGCACGCAGCTCTGGGCACAAAAGATGCTGCTTTCCCCAGCGAAAAATAGCTTTAAACCTAAAAGACACCCTTATACAAAGCAATTGCGCGGGCCGGTGGAGCAAAGGCAAGTGCAGGAGATCAAGAGCAAGGGTAAGTACGAAAAACTCCTGGTGATCCTCATAGATTTTCAGGAAGAGATAATAGACGATCCTCTTAGCACAGGTAATGGCAAATTTGAGCTGGAGCCGAATCCAGATTACCTCTACAGCATCGGTGCCCCTCCTCACAATCAGGAGTATTTTGAAGCCAATCTGGAAGCTATGCGCTATTATTATCTGGCAGTTTCAGCGGGAGCTTACAATCTGGAATATGACGTTTGGCCAAAAGACAAGGCAGCTTATACCCTGCCGCACAGCATGAGCTATTACAATCCTGTGGGCGCAAGCAGCGCAGAATTTGTCGCCAAGATGGAAGAGTATTTTACCACTTCCTTTGAAACCGCAGATTCTGACGATCCTGAGCTTGACTTTTCCGCTTATGCCCATTATATGATTATCCATGCCGGGTCGGACTGGCAACACGATGTGCTGGGAGATAGCCCTGCAGATTTGCCGTCTTTCTTCATCCGGGTGCCGGAAGAGAAGAAAGTGCTGGTGGACGAGGGACAAACTTCAATCTATCATGCTTGTAACGTTCCAGCCACGATGTCT
>Ga0265294_10008595_pt1 | contig 11886 bp, 11 predicted proteins | sample MunlanPumphouse3_FD_192504 | JGI IMG/M metagenome (GOLD analysis project Ga0265294, IMG submission 192504) | Groundwater microbial communities from a municipal landfill in Southern Ontario, Canada - Pumphouse #3 | ecosystem: Environmental > Aquatic > Deep subsurface > Groundwater | place... | reverse complement strand
GTTCTTGAAAAATCTTTTTTTCGCTATCTGTATTTTCAATATACTCTTTATACTCTTTTTCTAAAAAAGCAATCTGTTTTTTATCACCTTCTCTTCTTATTCGTAGCCGTCTTAGTTCTTCATCCATATCTCTTAGATGATTTACAAGTTTCTCTTCTTTTTCTATAGCATCTTGTTTAGCTTTTAACACCAACTCTCTAGCTTTATTATTAATCTCTTCTTGAGTTAGTTTTCGACTATTCATTTGATCGAGCTTTTGGTTTACAATAAACTTTTTAAGTTTTTGCTTCTCTTCTTCAATATCTGAAATTAAAAATCCGCTAGACATATAACTAATAACTTCACCATTGGAGTTTTTTATTGGCACAATAATAAGCTTTACATAATAAGGCTCTTTATTTTTTGTTACATTCTTTAGTTTTCCTTGCCATACTTTACCACCTTGTAAGCTTTCCCACATATTTTTGTATATTTGACTTGAAGTGTCTAAGTGCCTTAAAAGTTTATGAGTATTACCAATTAACTCTTCTGAAGTAAAACCTGTAGTTTCACAAAAAAGTTTATTTACATAAGTGATTTCACCTTTTAAGTTAGTCTCGGAGACCAAATTTAATTTATCTAGAACATTTTTAAACTGTTCTAAATGTTCTTGTTGTTGTAAAATAATTTTATTATTTTCTGCTTTATGGCCAATATCTTCAATTATTTTTAAAAATGTACCTTCATTGAAAGGTTTTAATATAAAATTTTCTACTTTTAGTTTAATAATTTGTGTAAAAAGAGTAGTATTTTTTAAATCAGAGATAATTAATATTGGTTTTTTCCAATCCTTTGAAGAGCGAACTTGCTGTATAAACTCTAATGCAGTTGAGTCTTCTGTAGAGATGTCAGCAATTATAATATCAATAATATTTTTAATTTTTTCGTACTCTTCAAAAATGTTTTTACTACTTAAAATAAAACACTCTTTAATCTGTTTTTTTAATAAATTTATTGTATTTTCATCATTTTCTTGGGAGATATAAAGAACTGTTGTTTGCTTTAGTAAATCTTTGTTTTGTTGTGTTAAGTCGTTCATAAAGACTAATCACTTAGCTTCGTATATCCATTTTCCTGCGCTAATTCATTGATTTTATTTTTTAATAAATCCAATCTCCAGCCATGTCTGTTGGCAAAATTTTCTATCTCTTCTTCTCTTTGCTCAGGGTTGCAAAATATATATATTCTTTTTAAAAATGGTTTTGGCACTTGAATTGCTATTAGTTGGAAGTAGTTCTCTTTACAACTTCGTGAGCAAAATGCTTTGCTCATTGCTATTTTCTTTTGACAGAAAGGACAGTGTGACATTATTTCTTACCTTTAACTATTATTTTATAAAATTTTGCATTTGTAATATCTTGTAAAAATTTTGGATCAACCTCATGTAATGCTATTATTTCAACTATATTTGTATCTATTGTCCAACCTTTCCCAGAGTCAATAAGTTTTTCCTCTTCAAACATTGCTACAAGTTCTTCTTTAGAAACAATAAGTTCTTCCATGTCATTGCCTTAATTTTATTTTTTAACTCTATCAATAACATAACCTCTATTAGATTTATTTTCAATAATATCATAATATGTTTTTTGTCTAATTTTATTAACAATATTTCTCATGGTAAAAATAGACATATCTTTACCCTTCCAAACAATATTTTTAATAGTATCATAATCAGTGATATCGTCACTTCTTTCTATTAATAATTTTATAAATGATTTTTCTAACTTTGTAAACTCAATTAAACTACCACCTTCTTTATAAAACTGGTCTCTATATTCATCAAAATAAATACCTTGTTGGAACTCTATTTTGTCGCTTCGTTTAGTTTGGTTTAAGCACATAATAATGGCAAGCTTTAAATCTTTTTGTTTTAATGGCTTAGAAAGAAAAGTATATGCATTGCTATTAATTGCACAAATAATATTTTCATTACTATCTTCACTTGATATAATTATTTTAGGAACTGTTACTTTTAGTTGCATTAGTGTTTCGCAAAGTTGCTTTAAAGTACTATCTTCCATGCAAGAGTCAATTAAAAACATATCAAATTTATTCTCTTTAATTAAATCAATTGCTTCTTGTGCATTAGGTACTAGCTTCATCTCTTTTAAGTAGTCGTCAAATTCAGCTTCTATCGTACTTTTTATCTGTTCATCACTACTTAAAAATAGGATTTTTACATTATCAAGCTTTCTGATATTCTTCAGTGATTTAAGCATTTTTACTCTCTTAGTTTAATATCTTGAGCGTATATTAGCAAAAATAATTCAATTTGTCAAAGCAAAAATAATTTTTTCTTCCTAAAAAATAACTATTTGAGATCACCCCAACTTGAAGCTGTTTGAACACTGACTTCTAGTGGAATTTCCAAAGTATATATATTTTCCATAATATTTTTAAGTTCATTGGCATATTGTTCGGCTTTTTCCTCTTTTACTTCAAAAATTAACTCATCGTGGATTTGTAATAACATCTTAATATCACTGTTGTTTTTATACTTTTTATAAATAGCAATCATTGAAAGCTTAATTAAATCTGCTGCACTTCCTTGAAACATGGTATTAACCGCTTCTCTCAAAAACATAGCTCTTTGCATTGCTCCTGCACTGTTAAAATCAAATATTCTTCTTCGTTTTAATAGTGTTTCAACATATCCATGCTCAAGTGCAAACTCTTCAATAGATTTTAAATAATTTTTAACACTAGAAAATGCTTTAAAATACGATTCTATATAGACTTTTGCTTCAGAAGAAGGAATGCCTAGCGTTTCACCCAATTTTTTACTTCCCATTCCGTAAAGCAGTCCAAAGTTAATAGATTTAGCCACACTTCTTTTTGCCGAAGCTTCTTCTTCTCCAAAAATTTTAACTGCTGTTTGTCTATGAATATCTAAGCCATCATTGAAAGCTGCAACAAGGGCTTCATCTTTTGAAAAGTGTGCCAATAAGCGAAGCTCTATTTGCGAATAGTCAATTCCTATTAAAACATTGCCTTCATTGGCAATAAATGCTTTTCGAATTCCTTTGCCCGCTTCACTTTTTACAGGTATATTTTGTAGATTAGGATTTTTACTGCTTAATCTTCCTGTGGTTGTTCCTGTGTGTAAAAAAGAGGTGTATATTCGGTTTTTTTTATTTTTTAACCCCAACTCAAGCAAAGGCTCAATATAAGTTGATTGAAGTTTATGTGCTTCTCTGTAGTCAAGCAGTAAAGGAATAATAGGATGTTTTCCTTCTAAACCATGCAAAACCGCTTCATTGGTACTGTAGCCTGTTTTTGTCTTTTTAGATGTTGGCAATTTTAACTCTTCAAAAAGTATTGCACCCAACTGTTTGGGTGAATTAATATTAAATTTACTGGCACTTAACTCATGAATTTCTTCGGTTAATTGGGCTAAATATTTACCGTTTTTCTCTTTTAATGCATCAAGAAGTTTAACATCTACTTTAATACCATTTTCTTCTATATATGCCAATACATAAATAAAATCAAACTCCACTTCTTTAGCTATTTCTAAAAGATGTTCGCACTCTTTTTGTTTAAACTCCTCAAGCTGTTTAAAGTAAACGCCATAGGTAATATAAGCATCTTCACTGGCATATAAACAAGCACTTGCCATATCAATGTTGGCAAAGGTTTCATCTTTTTTAACTATATCTTTAAACGCAATCATTTTATGGTCAAAATATTTTAACGCTAAAGCATCCAGCCCTACTTTCGCTTCTGTGTTTAAAAGCCATGCTAAAATCATGGTATCGGCATAGAGTTTTAACTCAAGATTAAAATTTTGTTTTACAATTTGGAAATCATATTTAAAGTTTTGAAGCACCAAACGGTGAGTATTTAGCAATTCAAGTGCGTTAATAGCAATTTCTTTTGAAATTTGCTCTTCCACCCCTAAATAGTGGTGTGCTATTGGTACATAATAGGCTTTGCTAGGTTCTGTACAAAAAGAGAATCCCACAATGGAAGCGGTTAAAAAATCCAATCCCGTAGTTTCGGTGTCAAATGCTACAATACTGTTTTCGGGAATTGCTTTAATAACACGGAAAAGTTCCTCCTCATTGTTAAGTAAAATTGCTTCAAAACTTTGCTTTACTTCAATTACTTCGGGAGTTGTTTTTGAAGTAAGTTCTAAAGCAGTTCCATTCTCTTTTGTTTCATAATGCAAGCCGTTTTCTTTAACGCGTTGAACAATACGATTTAAATCATATTGCAATAAAAGTGGTTCTATTCTAATTATAGGGTTAAGAATTGGCAAAACAAACTCTTCTAGAACATCAATACTATGAGAATCGGTTTTCAAAGTAACGAGTTGTTTGCTTAAAAATGCCATCTCTTGATTTTCTTGCAAAAGTTTTGCCCATCTTGGTTTTTCAATATTTTCAATATTGGCATAAATATTTTCAAGCGTATCAAACTGTTCAATCAACGCTTGTGCAGTTTTTGCACCTACTCCTTTAACACCGGGGATATTGTCGGCACTGTCACCAATTAAGGCTTGATAATCAATAAATTGCGTAGGTTTCACCCCATATTTTGTAATGCATTTATCTTCGTTGATAATCTCTTTTTTAATGGGGTCAAACAAAAAAATGGTATCGTCATCTATTAGTTGATATAAATCTTTGTCATGACTTACAATTCGTACAATTAGTCCCTTTTGCTTGGCATCGTATGCAATGGAAGCTACAATATCATCGGCTTCAAAACCTATTCTAGAAGCAGTTTTAAAGCCCATTTTCTCAATCCATGAAATAGCTATAGGAAGTTGTGCCAGTAAATCTTGCGGTACTTCTGCACGGTGAGCTTTATATTGGCTATATAAATCATTTCTAAATGTTCCACCAGGAGAGTCCAGTGCAAAGACAATATAATCTGTTTTAAAATCTTTTCCAATACTTAGTATAAAGTTCATAAAGCCTGTTAGTAAGCCTGTTGGAAACCCTGTTTTTGACTTTAAAGGAGGAAGTGCAAAATAACTTCTAAACAAAAATCCAAAGGTGTCTATAATGGTAATGGTTTTACTGTTTTGTGGTCTATTATGATTTGATGGCATGAATATTTTTCCTTTTTTTAGCATATATATAATATAATAAATTCACTTAAATGATAAAATAATTTTATATCCGGAGCCATAATGACACTTGAGATTGAGAAGCTAAAACGAAACAATAATGAACTGCGAGAAATAGTCAACAACTCTTGGGACGGAATTGGAATTATCGACAAGCAAAGCAAGTTTATTTATGTAAATATGGCATTTTCTCCCATTTTAGGATACCCCAAAGAGGAGCTTCTTCAATTTACGTTTGAATCCCTCATTTTAGATGAATATAAAGAAGATTTTAGAACACTTTTAGAAAAAAATGTAGAAAACCGATATTCCAGCGAAGTACAAGTGGTGTGTCAAAGAAAAGATAACCAAAAAGTATATCTGCAAATTACTATTTCACTTATGCTTAATAAAAAATTCTTCGTAGTTAGTGCTAAAGATATTACCAAACAAATTTCAGATGATGAAATTTTAGATCAATATGTCCTTTCCTCACATACGAATATTGATGATACTATTACTAAAGTGAGTTACGCATTTACTCTATTAAGTGGGCATCAAAAAGAGGATTTAATTGGAAAAAAACAACATGAAGTTCTTTTTAACAACTCTTCAAGCGACCAACTTAGCAAAGTAATAGAGGCTATAAAGAAAGAAAAAGAGTGGGAAGGGCAAATTTCATGTCTAAAAAAAGATGGTTCTATTTTTTGGGTAGATGTAAAAGTTAAACCCATTTACAATAAATATGGTGATATTACGGGACTTACGTACTTAATGTTTGACGTTACAAATGAATTAATGTTAACTTCACAAAAACAAAACTTAACCGACCAAGTTTCGTTGGCACAAGATGAAATTAAACAAAAAGATAAAATTTTAGTACAACAATCTAAACTGGCCGTCATGGCAGAAACTCTACAAATGGTTTCACACGAATGGAGACAGCCTTTAAATATTATCTCTATACAAGCCCAAAAACTTGAACTGCAATACTCAATGGACTTAGAACCTAAAGCGGAAGATGCAATTATTGCACTTGAAAACATTAAAAACACAGCGGCACAACTTTCAGCTACCATTGAAGAGTTTCAAAACTATGTTAATTTAAAAAGTACTAAAAAAGAGGTAACTGCCAGTCAAATTGTAAAAAAAGCAATTGAAATATTCAAAAACGACAAAGAGACGCAAAATATTGACTTCTTAAAAGAGATCATGGAAGAGACTCCATTGTTTGAAACTTACGAGAATGAACTTACCACTATTTTAATCAATTTACTTATGAATTCAAAAGAAGCAATTTTAAGAAATAGTGTTAAAAATGGCGTTATAAAACTCAAAGAGTACTTCAAAGATGACTATATTTACTTTGAGATTAGTGATAATGGCAAAGGTATAAATGAAGAGATTATGGGGCGTATTTTCGAACCCTATTTTAGTACAAAAGATTCTCAACACGGAGTGGGTTTAGGTTTATATACATGCAAAATGCTTGTAGAAAACCATTTAAATGGTACGATTGAAGCACAAAACCACAACACGGGCGCTCGTTTTATAATTAAGCTCCCTATTAAATAATAAATAATAAAAGGTAAAAAAATGATAATTATTCCAGCACGACTTAATTCAAGCCGTTTTGAAAATAAAATTTTAGTTGATATTTTAGGTTTACCTATGGTCATTCGAACGGCTAAGCAAGTAAGTGCTTTAGACAAAGTAGTTATTGCAACTGACTCTCAAGAGGTTATAGATTTAGCTGCACAACATGGCATTGATGCCGTTATGACTTCAAAAAGTCATATGAGTGGAACAGACAGGATTAATGAAGCAGCAAATATTTTAAACCTTCTTGAAGATGAAATAATAATCAACGTTCAAGCAGATGAACCTTTTATTGAGCCTTTAGTGGTGCAAAGTGTAATTAATAGAGTAAAACAAGCCAAAGAAAACAATGAAAATATAATGATGGTAAGTTGTCATAAAAAAATAAGTTCAGAATTAGCAGATGACCCTAACCATGTTAAAGTGCTTCTTAATGGCAATCAAAACGCCATTTATTTTTCAAGAAGTAAAATTCCATACCACAGAGACCACCATGAAAGCTCCTCTTATTTTGGTCATTTAGGCATTTATGGGTTTACGAAAAAATCTTTAAATGATTTTTGTCAATTAAAAGATGCCCCTCTTGAACATATTGAAAAATTAGAGCAGTTACGCGCTATTTATTTTGGGTATATCATTGCTATGGTTGAAGTAGAGTCAAAATCGTTTGGTATAGATACGCAAGAGGACCTGAAAAATGCCATTAAACTCTTTGGATAAATAGAAGTTTAACTATTAATAATGTAAAATCAAAAGATGTTCAAAAAGGATTTTAATGCTTAACAAAGAGATATTACAAAGTATAAAAGTATTGTATGTTGAAGATGAAGACGAAGTTCGAAACTTTACTGCAAAAACTATACAAGCCATTGTAAAAGAGTTAGTAATTGCTCAAGATGGTTTAGATGGCATTGAAAAATTTAAAGAAAATCCTGATATTGATTTAATTGTTACTGATATTAATATGCCAAAGATGGGCGGCTTAGAGATGTGTGAAGCCATCCAAAAAATAAATCCTAATATTCCTATTGTAATTACTTCCGCTCACAATGACCCTGATTTCTTAAAAAAATCTATTGATATAGGTGTAGATGCTTATGCCATGAAACCTGTTGATTTATACCAACTTCTTGATTGTATGATTAAAGCCATTGAACCCATTTTTTTGCGAAAACAATTAGAAAATTTAAACCTTTCATTAGAGACAAAAGTAGAAGAAGGGATTAAAAAGATAAAGCTTATTTTAGATGCTCAAGACAATATTGTTATTGTAACAGATGGTACAAATGTTAATCATGTCAATAAACGCTTTTTAGATTTTTTTCAAAAAAGTTCACTTGAAGAGTATTTAAAAAGCAATCAATGCATTGATACTTTTTTTAAAAAAGAGAATAACTTTTTTTATCAAGAAGAGACCAATTCAAATGAATCTTGGATTGAAAGCATAAAAAAACTTCCTGAAATTCAAAGAGTTGTTAAGTTAACCAATAAAGAGAATGAAGATAGAATTTTTACGGTAAAAATACATGAATATGACAACGATGAAAAATATTATGTTATTTCATTAACTGACATTACGCAAATTAAACAAAAATCGAATCTTTTAGAGTATCAAGCCAATCACGATCAGTTAACTGGTTTATATAACCGTCAAAAATTTCAAGATGTTTTTACTAAAGAATTAAGAAGAAGCAAACGCTACAACAACCCTTTGTGCATTATTTTATTTGATATAGATAATTTTAAAACCATCAATGACAGATTTGGTCACGAAGCAGGAGACGTTGTATTAAAGAAAATTGCACAGATTATCTCTTCAAACTTAAGACAAATAGATATTTTTGTGCGTTGGGGTGGAGAAGAGTTTATTGTTTTACTTCCTGAGACAGTTTTAAAAACGGCATGCGATGTGGCAGAAAAACTTCTAGAGTGTTTAAGTGTATTAACATTTGACTTTATGGATGAAATCATAACCGCTAGTTTTGGGGTTTCTTCTTTAAAAGAAGACGATGATGAAACCAGCTTAATTCAAAGAGCAGATGAAGCGTTATATGAAGGTAAACGAAATGGTAAAAACCAAGTAGTTGTAGAGAAAAATTAAATTTTAAAAGTTGGAGAGTTTGCCTATTAAAAGGTAAAATTCTCTCCTAGATAATGCTCTCTTACGCTTCCATCTGTTTTTATTTCATCGGCATTACCTGAAGCTAAAACACTTCCACTTTTCATAACATAAGCTCTTGTGCAAATTTGTAAAGTTTCACGCACATTATGATCGGTAATTAAAATCCCAATTTTTCTTTTGGCTAACTGGTAAATTATTTCTTGAATATCTTTAACAGCAATTGGGTCAACACCTGCAAAAGGCTCATCTAAAAGTAAAAACTTCGGTTGTGAAATTAACGCTCTCGCAATTTCAGTACGGCGTCTCTCACCTCCTGATAAGGAGATTCCTTTTCGTTGCCTGATGGGTTCAATATTGAAAATAGAGAGTAACTCCTCTACACGTTTATGTTGTTCTTCTTTATCTTCATAGATCACTTGTGCTGCTAACATTAAGTTGTCTTCAACGCTTAAATCTTTAAAAATAGAGGATTCTTGTGGTAAATAGCCAATACCTTTTAATGCTCTTTTATGTAAAGGCAATGAGGTAATATCTTCTCCATCAAAAAACACTTTTCCACTAGTAGGCTGTACTAATCCGCATACGGTATAAAAACTTGTAGTTTTCCCAGCACCATTGGGTCCTAAAAGACCTACAACTTCACCGCTATTAACTTCAAGAGAAATACCGTGCAAAATTTGTGTTTTTTTAATTCTTTTTGTAATATTTTTTATCTCTAATTTATGCATGAATACGGTATCGCCTTTTGTCGTTTAATTTTTCAATGCCCACTTTAATAATTTCAAAACCATAGCTTCTTAATAACTCTTCTAGAGCATCATCGCCCCACTCTACAAAGTGAACACCCTCTTTTTCAAACTCTTCTAAAAGCCCCAAAGAGATAAACTCTTCTAATGTTTTATTATAAACATCATAGTGGTAAAAGTTATTATCATAGACATTTTGTATGCAAAAAGTAGGAGAAGTTACTTCAGAAGTTACTCCACAAGATTCTAAATAAGCTTTCACAAGCGTAGTTTTTCCACTGGCTAAGTCGCCTTGCAACAAAACCACAACACTATTTTGACTGATACTATTTTTTAAATAATCCACTACTTTACTTAAATTTTCAAGCGAAACTTCATACTCTTTAATCAATAATTTACCTTAACTTAGTGTACAAATTCATTGGAAACTTCAATGATTTGTTCAAGTTTTTTATATGCAGAGCCATTTTCTATGGCTTCTTTTGCCATAATAATGCCCTCTTCTGTTGAGTTGACTTTTCCATCTACTAACAAAGCAAAAGCAGCATTTATTATGACAATATCTCTTTTAGCTCCTTGAATACTTCCATTTAGTATGCCTTTGGTAATGAGTCCATTTTCAGCAGGCGTTCCGCCTTCAACTTCTTCTTTGTAATACAGATCAAAGCCATACTCTCTTGGATCAATAATAAAGTTTCTTATATTTCCTCTTTCAACAAATGAAGCGTGAGTTACATCGGAGATAGAAATCTCATCCATATTATCATTGGAACTTAAAACCAATGCTCTTTTAGCTCCTAAAAGTACCATAGCTTCAGCAATTCTAGTAACAAAAGATTTATCAAAAACTCCAATAACTTGCTTGTGTACCATTGCCGGGTTAGATAATGGTCCTAATATATTAAAAATAGTTCGGTGAGGAATACTTTTTCTAATAGGCATAATATATTGCATAGCAGGGTGATGATTTTGTGCAAACATAAAGCAAAAGCCTGTTTTTTCAAGCATCTTAACTTGGTCATCACTGTTGATATCTAAATTAACACCTAAAGATTCCAACATATCAGCACTACCACTGTTACTTGTAATACTTCTGTTACCATGTTTTGCAATTTTTGAACCACAAGCAGCAATTAAAATTGCCACCGTTGTAGAGATATTAAAGCTGTTGCTGTTATCTCCGCCTGTGCCACAATTATCAATTAATTCCTCTTTTAAAGAGTAAGGAATATTTAATGGAACAGAGTGTTCTCTCATAGAACTAGCAGCTGATGCAATATCTTCAGCTGTTTCACCTTTTTCATACAAACCAATTAAATATTCTCTAACCTCTTCGGGCGGAATTCTATTTTCAAATATATCATGAAATTTAAATTTTGTTTTATTAAACATGCTTTTCCTATTTTTATACCATGTTAGTCACATCGTATAACATATTCCTCTTGTTTTGATTTTGGAGTTGATTTTGTTGTAGGTATTTGTAATACTTTAAAGGTTTCATTTTTATCCAAATATCGTATTTGAATAATATCCCCTACTTTAACTTCTTTGGCTTTTTTTACACTGACATTGTTTAAAAAAACAACTTTATGCTCCAGCATATCTTCTGCTACGGCTCTTCTTTTAGTAATATTTACTGCGTTTAAAAATTTATCTATTCTCATAAAGAAGATTATAGCTAATCTTAGATAAAATGTTCCACTTAAAAAATGAGAAACAATGGAGAAACAATGAGTAAAAAAGATGTTAAAAAAGTAGTTCTTGCCTACAGTGGCGGATTGGATACTTCAATTATTTTAAAATGGCTTCAAGATGAGTACAAAGCTGAAGTCATTACTTTTACTGCTGATTTAGGTCAAGGTGAAGAGGTAGAACCTGCACGACAAAAAGCGTTAGCGTGTGGAATTAAACCTGAAAACATTTTTATTTTAGACATTAAAGAAGAGTTTGTAAAAGATTATGTTTTCCCAATGTTCAGAGCCAATGCTATTTATGAAGGTGAATATTTACTAGGAACTTCAATTGCTCGACCACTAATTGCAAAAAAACTTATTGATATTTCCAACCAAACAGGTGCAGATGCTGTAAGTCATGGAGCAACAGGAAAAGGAAATGACCAAGTAAGATTTGAATTGGGAGCATTAGCTTTACGACCCGATATTAAAGTAATTGCACCATGGAGAGAGTGGGATTTAAATTCAAGAGAGAGTTTATTAGAGTATGCCAGACAACATAACATTGAAATTTCTCAAAAACACGTTGATGCAAATGGAAATCCACAAGTTAGTCCTTATTCTATGGATGCCAACTTACTTCATATTTCA
>Ga0265294_10008594_pt1 | contig 11886 bp, 11 predicted proteins | sample MunlanPumphouse3_FD_192504 | JGI IMG/M metagenome (GOLD analysis project Ga0265294, IMG submission 192504) | Groundwater microbial communities from a municipal landfill in Southern Ontario, Canada - Pumphouse #3 | ecosystem: Environmental > Aquatic > Deep subsurface > Groundwater | place... | reverse complement strand
TTTAGAACAAGTTATCTCTAAGAAAAAACTTGGTGCTAACTTAGAAATAAATCTGAACTATGAAGCTTATTTGGGTGGTCTATGTGATTTAGTTGGCGAACTTGTTCGTCTTGCCACTAACCAAGCGGCCGCCGGAAAACTGGAGGCGCCCGCCAAATTAAAAATTATTGCAGCTGAAATTTTAGCAATCCTAGCACCGGCAAATTTTACTGGCTATCTGCGAACAAAGTATGATCAGGCTAATAGTCATTTGCGCAAATTAGAACAAATGGCTTACGAAATTCGTTTACGCCAAAATTCATGAGCTTGATTGCCATCTTCTCCGATCTTCATGACAATCTAAATAATTTAGACCTCTTCCTCACTAGGGTTCGCGCCCAAAAAGTTACAACACTCGTCTTTCTTGGTGACTTAACAAGCGCTGAAACTTTAGATTATTTAAGTTCTAAGTGGGAAAAGCGGATTTACTTAGTTGGCGGCAATGCTGATTTTTTTAAAGCCACTGACTGTAAAAAACACTCACAACTTATTTATAAAGCTGACTATCTAGATTTCAATTATGGGAACTTTCGCTTTTTAATTGCCCACAAACCACTTGATTTAAAAAAAATCTTAACCCTTAATTCTACTTATGATTTTGCCTTTTACGGACACACCCACACGCCTTGGATTAAAAATGAAAACGGCGTAATTATTGCTAATCCGGGCAACTTAAAAGATGGCTTCGGCCAAGCAACTTATGCACTCTTAGATACAGAGAATGGTCATCTGGAATTAAAAAGATTAAACGACTAAAAAAACGGCTCCAATTTGGAACCGTTTTTTTTATTTCATTTTTCTTAAACATTCCCCTGTATAACTCCCCTTAGTCTTAGCTATTTGGGTCGGAGTGCCAGCAGCTACTAAATAACCGCCCCTCTTTCCACCCTCTGGCCCTAAATCAATCAGCCAATCACAGGTTTTAATTAAATCTAAATTATGTTCAATTACTAAAACGGTGTTCCCTTGCTCCACTAAAAGATTAAGAACTTTCAACAGGCGATCAATGTCAGCAAAATGAAGACCCGTTGTTGGTTCATCTAAAATATAAAGGGTTTTTCCGGTCGAACGCCTGGACAGTTCCGTTGCCAACTTAATCCGCTGTGCTTCTCCGCCAGAAAGGGTCGTCGCCGCTTGGCCTAATTTTATATAACCCAAACCAACTTCATCCAAAATTTTTAACTTATGACACAAGGCACTCTGATCCCGAAAAAAAAGAAGAGCCTCCTTAACTGTTAAATTAAGAACTTCAAAAATATTCTTCCCCTGATATTTAACCGCTAAAACCTTGGCTTTAAAGCGTTGGCCGCCACAAACATCACAATTTAAATAAACATCAGCTAAAAACTGCATCTCTACTTTTATCACCCCATCACCTCGACAAGTTTCGCAACGCCCCCCAGGAACATTAAAGGAAAAATCGCCAGCACTTAAACCTCGGGTCTTAGCTTCTGGAATGTTAGCATATAAATCACGGATATAAGAAAAAATGCCTGTGTAAGTTGCTGGATTAGATCTAGGTGTGCGCCCAATCGGCGACTGATCAATATCAATCACCTTGTCAATATTTTCCAGGCCAACTATTTTTTGATGTTTGCCTGGATTATCTTTAGCGCGATAAAAATGACGACTCAAAGATTTAGCCAAAATATCTTTCATTAGCGTTGATTTTCCAGATCCAGAAACCCCAGTAATGGCTACCAATTTACCCAAAGGTAAGTTAATATCGATATTTTTTAAATTATGCTCGCTCGCTCCAACTATTTTTAAAAACTTACCAGTTCCCAAATGCTCGCGACCGCGTGATTGAATCTTTTTTCGTCCGGATAAATAATCACCAGTTAAAGATTTCTGGCAATTAACAATCTCAGCAGGCGGTCCAGCATAAATAATTTCGCCTCCATATTCACCAGCACCAGGACCAATGTCAATCAAGTAATCAGCGGCGCGCATCATACTAGAATCGTGCTCGACTACAATAACAGTATTACCGTTATCGCGTAAATTCTTTAAAATTTCAATCAATTGCTGGTTATCTCTTTCATGCAAACCAATCGACGGCTCATCTAAAATATAAATCACCCCACTTAAATTAGTGCCGGCCTGAGTAGCCAGTCTTAAGCGCTGAGCCTCACCCCCAGAAAGAGTAGCTGCTCCGCGCGACAAACTTAGGTAACCCAAACCAACCTTCTTTAGAAACATTATCTTTTTTAAAACCTCTTCTAAAATTGGTTTTGTTACCGCCGTTAAACCGTTTTTTGCAATTAGCCATTTCTGAAGTAATTCTTCAAAAGAATCTAAATCAAGGTTAGTTAAATCAGCTAAATTATAATTATGAAATTTAACCGCCAGAGCTTCTACTTTTAAACGAGCCCCTTTACAAGAACAACACTCAAAGGAAAGCATTGCTTTTTCGAGTTCTTGTTTAACGAAATTAGAACGGGTTGACCGATAGCGTTCATTTAAATAATTAATCAACCCATCAAAATACTGATCGCCTCTTAATAAAACCTTCCTTTGGGCATCTTTTAAATCTTTAATTTCCGTATCCAAGGTAAAACCATGCCTGCCGGCTAAAGCCGATAAATCATTCATTAATTCTTGTTGCCGGTTAGAATTGTTAAAAGGCAAAACTTTAATCGCCCCCTGAGCCAAGCTTAATTTTGGGTTAAAGACCAAGCTTTCCTCTACCAACAATTCTGTTCCCAAGCCTGTGCAAGTCGGGCAAGCGCCAGCACTAGAGTTAAAAGAAAAATCACGCGCCTCTAAGGGCAAACGACGGTAACTGCAGCGAGAACACTCCCAACCGCTACCCCCCTTAATTGCCTCAGGGCTATCTTTTTGGCCTTTAATTTTTTTTAATTTAGCTTCACAATCAGGACAAAAGGGTTGACCCGCCCGAGCATAAAGCAAACGTAGATAATCATAAATCTCGGTAATTGTTCCTACTGTAGAGCGTGGGTTATTGCCGATAGTCCGCTGATCGATAGAAATTGCTGGCGACAAACCCTCAATAATATCAACCTCTGGACGATCGCTAAGATTTATAAATTGGCGTGCATAAGAAGATAAAGACTCAACATAGCGCCTTTGTCCTTCTGCATAAATAGTATCAAAAGCTAATGATGACTTGCCTGAGCCAGACAAACCAGTAATCACCACCAACTGATTGCGCGGAATAGTCAAACTTAAATTTTTTAAATTGTTAGCGCGCGCTCCTTTTATTTTGATAAAATCAACTGCCATAAAGCCAAAAAATTAAAAAATTATTAGACTATATTATAAAGGAGAATAAGCAATAAAACAAGAGGGGCAAACTAAAAAAAACAGGCTTTTGGCCCATTTTTTATTAAATATCATCATTAAAAGAGTGGTTCTAAAAATTTTATCACTCCTAAAAGTAAGCGATTCGGCCAATTTATCTTTTGCTTTTGATAAACAAAAGGAATTGCTGTTTTTTTCCAATCAGTAAAAATCTTTAATAAATCATTGAGAGGCGCTTTTTGAGAAAAAAAGACTCCCGCTTCAAAATTTAAACCAAAAGATAAAATATCTAAATTCTGCGAACCAACCACCGCTTCCTCATCATCAATAATCATTAATTTAGAATGATTCATGGTCGATAAAAAATAACATTTTACCCCTAAAGCACCTAGGCGAATAGCATTTAAATAATTAACTTTATTTAATAAAGAGTAATCAGTATTTTTAGGAATTAAAATTTCTACTAAAACCCCACGACTTAAAGCACCATCAATAAGAGCTAATAGCCAACGCGGGGGAGCGAGATAAGGTGAGGCTATTTTTACGCTTTTCTGAGCACTAGAAATTTTTTCTCGATAATAACTGTCCAAATAATAAGATTTACGTGAACGCGGCCAATTATCAACTAACCAGGCCTTAATTTTTCGAGATAAAGCTTTCTCTGAGTAACTCAAAATATCAGGATCTTTTCCTCCAGAAATTTTATAAGTATAAGCAAAACTTTTGATGATAGGCTTAACCACCGCTCCAGAGACTCTCATTGTTAAATCATTCCAATTCTGAGTATTCTTTTTAATGTTGGCGCCGCCAACAAATGCCAGCTTCTTATCAACAACTAATATTTTCCGATGACTACGATAAAGAAGATGGCTAAAAAAATGCAAATCTACGCCCGCATTTTTTAATTTTTTAATTGCTTCTTTTGATAAATTACGACTTCCGAAAGCATCTAAAACAATCGCCACTTTAATTCCCGACTCTGCTTTTGACACCAGCAAACTAATAAAATCATGAGTTTTGTCCGTATCCGCCAAAAAAATATACATCTCTAAAAAAACAGATTCTTGGGCCTTAATAATTGCTTGATACATTCCTGACCAAACACTTACTGATTTTTTATAAAAGTGATAAATCATTAATTAGCCAAAAGGCGTTTAATTTTAGGGATTTGCTTCTTGGTGGCGAGATAACCGACGGCAATCATCTTATCTAAACTATCATTACTTAAAAGTTTCCGCGGCCCCTGATCAATAAAAGCAGAGAGGTCGGGGCTAATTACCAAATCAGCTTCTTGAATTGAGGTTTGAGCTAAGTGATAAAGAGCGATTCGCGAACTACGCAAAGCAGTTTTTACCAAATTAAATTCTTCATTAACAAATTCGTGACGATGATACAAATTAACCGCCAAGACCACGTCAGCTCCGGACTCTTTTAGTGTTTTAACGGGCACGGGGTCGCTTAAACCACCATCAACAAAATAACGATTTTTTATTTTAAAAGGCTCAAAAATTAAGGGCACCGAACAGCTAGCACAGACAGCCTTTGCCAAAGAACCACTTTTAATAATTTTACTTACGCCACCACTTAGGTCGGTAGTCGCTATCCGCAAGGGAATTTTAACATTAGAAAAAGTTTGATTTCTAAAAATTTCTTTAAGGATTCTTTCAAGCGCTCCCCTCTTAACCAAACCTGAAGATAAACGTAAATCAGTCAAACCAATTTTTTTAAAAAAATCAGCACGACTAATAAGATACTCACTGGTAGCCAGAGAATCTAAAGACGAGGCGTAACAGGCGGCCACCAAAGAACCAATAGAAGCACCACTAATAAAATCTATTTTAATTCCAGCTTCTTCTAAAGCCTTTAAAACCCCTAACAAAGCAACCCCTCGCTGAGCGCCGCTGCCTAAAGCCAAACCTAATTTTTTAGAATTATTTTTTTTAAGCATTTTTTAATTATACCGCTATTAGAATAGAAAAACAAAAAAATAGGCTTTTCAGCCTATCTTTTTATTTTGTAGTCCCTAGGGGAATTATCGCGCTCGCTTTTTGCCATAACGCAAAAAGCTCACTTGTCCAGAGTTGGCGTCCAATATGCCCCCGGCATATTGTCCGACGCTCTCCTTTTCACTCAAGCTTCCGCTCTCGTTCAAGAATCGCTTCCAACTTGTTCGACCTCCCCCCAGCCTAACAGCTGTCGTAAAGTAAAAGACGTATCTTGCGATACGTCTTTTATTTTCCGTAGTCCCTAGGGGAATCGAACCCCTGTTACCAGGATGAAAACCTGGTGTCCTAACCACTAGACGAAGGGACCAGTTATTTTAGACAAAAAAGCGCTAGAGTGGGCGCAAATTCAATCTCAATTTTACCTATAAAGATTTTTAATGTCAAGAAAAACTGGACGACGCTTGGCCTTTACGCTAGAATCACTTAAAATGAAATTATGAAAATATTAGGCATTGAAAGCAGTTGCGACGAAACCGCCGCCTCAGTTGTAGAGGTTGATGAAGTTAATGGTGGAAATAAAACTTTAAGTAATGTCATTTCTTCACAAATCTCTATTCACCAAAAATATGGCGGCGTTATCCCTGAGCTAGCCGCTCGTGAACACGTCTTAAATATCTTACCAGTAATCAATGAGGCTCTAAGCTTAGCTAAGGTAAACCCAAACAATATTGATTTACTCGGAGTTACTACTGGCCCCGGCTTAATTACCTCTCTTATTTCTGGGATAGAAACTGCCCGCAGTCTGGCAGCGGTTTGGAATAAACCTATAGTCGGCGTCAATCATATTGCCGGCCACATCTACTCAGGTTTTTTAGAACAAAAGACCGCCCCACAATTTCCTTTAATTATCTTAACTGTTTCTGGAGGCCACACCAATTTAGTCTTTATGAAAAATTGGGAAGATTTTGAAGTAATTGGTGAAACTCTAGACGATGCTGCCGGCGAAGCTTTTGATAAAGGGGCAAAAATGATGAACTTAGCTTACCCGGGCGGACCAGCAATCAGTCAAGCAGCTAATGATTTTATTGTCAGTGGAAAAAGCTCTTCCTTGGAGTTCCCTCGCCCCCTAATCAATAAGGGTCTTAATTTCTCTTTTTCTGGTTTAAAAACCTCTCTTCTTTATCGACTGCAAAAAGATAAAAATTGGTCCAAAAGGATCTCTGAATACGCTTTTGCCTACCAAGAAGCAATTGTTGACGTTTTGGTGGCCAAAGTCTTGACAGCTATAAAAAAATATCAACCCCAAACCGTAATGCTCTCCGGCGGCGTTAGCGCTAACTTTAGGTTGCGTGAATCCTTAAGATCTAAATTAAGCGAAAAACATCCAGGCCTAACCCTACTCATTCCTGATTTTTCTTTTACCACCGACAATGCCGCTATGATTGCTCTTGCTGCCTATTATGCCCACCAAAATAACCAATCTAAAGCTTGGCAAAATCTAAAAGTTAAGGTAAACTTCTCTTTGTAGCTTCGGGTTCGGTGGTGAAGCGGTCTAACACAGCAGTTTGCAAAACTGCCATTCGTGGGTTCAAATCCCACCCGAACCTCAAGAAGCGAAAACGACTCAAACGGAATCTTGAGTCGTTTTTTTATTTTAAAAATACTGTGGATAAGTTGTGATTTAGCAGGTGAATATTTAAACTTAAGTCCACTCTGTAGTGGACTTTACTTTGGGGAAAAGGACTTTTTTATCCCCCTGTCAAATAATAATATTTATTTAATATTAGGTAAATTTTATCATTTTTGCCCAAGTTTTCAACATTTTAAAGAAATACTATTGCCACCACTTAACAAAGATGTTAAAATATACACATAAATAGTTCTTTTATTTATTTACTATAACTTGTTTACCTGTCAGCGTTAGAATGACAGAGGCTTATCGGGTAAATCTATTCAATAAAGATTTAATCAATTTCTCAGATTAAATGTCTATTAAATCATTTACCAAGTTAAGGTAAATAAAAATTTCTTAATCTAACCAGAAAAAACGCTAAGTAATTTAGCATCAAAATACCAATTAGAGGCTCTCGGCCATGAAATCAACTATGCTCAAATGCATAAGCGGCCCCCTGAGCCTCTTTTTTTATCTAAGAACACCCCCCCCTTTTTATTTTTGTAAAAGTCTGTTTAAATATAGTTTAATAGTTCTAATCTATGGCTTTATCAATTGGAATTGTCGGGCTACCTAATGTCGGCAAATCATCTTTATTTAATTTATTAACCCAAAAAGGGGTAGAAGCGGCTAATTATCCCTTTTGTACTATTGACCCAAATGTGGGAATAGTTAAAGTTCCCGACGAACGCTTAGAAAAATTGGCTGTTATTTCCCAGCCTAAACAGATAATACCAACCGCAATTGAATTTGTTGATATTGCTGGTTTAGTAGCAGGAGCTAGCCAAGGAGAAGGCTTGGGTAATAAATTTTTAGCACACATTAGAGAATGTGATGCTATTTGTGAAGTAATTCGGGATTTTAAAGACAAAGACATTATTCATGTTAATAATAAGATTGATCCAGAAAACGACAAAGAAACAATCAATTTAGAACTAATCCTGGCGGATCTAGCCACAGTAGAAAAACGTCTTACTGGCCTTAAAAAAGAGAGTCGCAGTGGCGATAAACAAATTGCCGCCCAAGTTTTAATCTTAGAACGAATTTTTCAACATCTAAGTGCCAGTCGAGCTGTTCGTGAATTAGATTTTAATGAAAATGAAGCTCCTTTTGTTAAGTCTCTATGCCTACTAAGTGCCAAACCTATTATTTATCTATTAAATATTGATGATACTTACGATGGTGGCGAACGCTTAAAGGGTGCTAATGAACAAATTTTAAGTATTAATATTAAGACCGAGGAAGAGATTGCCGCTCTACCAATCGATGAACAAGCTGAATTTATTCAAGAATTAGGCTTAGAGAGAAGCGGCCTTGACCGTTTAATTGCTGCGGCTTACCGCCTCCTAGGTTTAGATACTTTTTTTACAACTGGTCCAGACGAAACGCGTGCTTGGACTATTAAACGAGGAACCAAGGCCCCAGAAGCAGCCGGAGTAATCCATACTGATTTTATTAAAGGGTTTATCCGAGCCGAAGTTATTCAATGGGATAAGTTTATCGCTAGCGGTAGCGAAGTAAAAGCCCGTGAAGCTGGTCTAATTCGCACCGAGGGCAAAGAATATGTCGTAAAAGATGGAGATGTCTGCCACTTTTTAATTAATCGTTAATTGCTCATTAAAAAAGCCCCACTTGTGGGGCTTTTTATTTCTTTTCCAAAACAACAATTTCCCGAAAAACCTTTTGTCCAGAACGGCCGTAAATAACCGTTCCACGACTAGTTAATCTTACTTCTGGCCATTTTTGCCAATCCTCAGGCAGGACATTGATAATCTTAAAAGAGTTATAACCTGGTTTTAAAAGCTGATTACCAAAAAAGCTTGGCCAAACCATTACTACCCTAGCTCCACTTGGCAAAATTTTGGCAAACTCCTTAAAAGTGTCTGTATATAAAGTCTCTAGGTCTTCTTTGACAACTCTTAAATCATGCCAGCCGCGTTGCGGTCCTAAATAAGGCTCAGTTACAATTGCCGTTACCTGGCCCGGTTTAAAAGATTCACTAAGTTTAGTAGCATTTTTTAAAAAAACTCTCACCTCCCTACCATCAAGTAAATATTTTTCTTTAAGCCAAGCAATGTTTTCTTTAGTGTCAGCAATTGCCTTAGGAGAAATATCTGTACCGACAACATTCTTAGCTCCCAAAAGTAAAGCTTCTTGTAAAACTGTCCCTGAACCACAAAAAGGGTCAAGAATCAAACCGCTATTTTCATTTATTTGCGCCAAGTTGAGCATAATTTGAGCCAGTTTTGGCGGCAACATTCCTGAGGCATCATCTCGGACTGGACGACCATAATCTCTTTTTGATAAATCTTTAAAAGCTTGAACCGCTAAAGTTTGCCCTATAAATAACTGGCCGCCATCTGAAGCAACAACTAACTCGCAACCCTTAGTTAATAATTTGTTTTGTTCCACAACAACACTCGACAAATTAGTCTCTTTACTAGTTACCAGGCGCGAGCTAAGACCATCTTCTTTTAATTTTTTCTTTAATTCTAGCCCCCAAGCTAAAGTTGGTAATTTTTGCTCACCATAGTAAGAAAATCCGAAATTAAACTTCCCGCTAATAGCTAAATTTTGATTAGCTTTTTTTAAAATCCCAAACAGTGCTGGCTGCGAATCTTGTTTGGCTGGCAAAATTTTTTTAATTTCTCCAATTTTAATAACTCCTCCAAGTTTTTTAATCAGACTTTGTGGCTGCAAACTATGACTGCTTTCCCAAATTAAAAAATTCTCCCCTAAAAGGCGAGCTTCATGATTTGGTAAAATTACTGCTAACTCCATCAAAGATATAGTCGGATTATTTCCTAAAACGAAAAAATAAGTCATACTTCAATAGCTTAGCGCAAGCTTTTAAGTATTGCAATTATTTAAAGTCTATGCTAGATTAGGCGAGTAAAAATGAATAGCGATATCTTTTCCATGGTTCCTTTATCGGAATCGACTTTCCGGCACTAGCGACAGGAAAGTCAAAGGTATTCTAGGAAACCTCTCGGCTTTTTTAGGATACCGGGAGGATTTTTTTAACTGAGCGCCCCTTCAACAAGGCACTCCCAAACAAACTATGTCAAAAACCAAAGCAGCGGGCTTAACTCGCTACGAAATTATGTTCATTGTTCCTAACAAGTACACCGAAGTTGAGGCTAAAACTATCATTGGCCGGGTGGAAAAAATGATTATGGACGGTAATGGGCAGATTGTCTCTGGTGAATACTGGGGAAAGAAAAAAATGGCCTATGAAATCAAACACAATGCTTACGGCTACTACCAACTTTACCAGTTTGATTTTCCAGGAGAGAGTTTAATCAAATTAAACAACGACTTGCGACTCTCAACAGAGATTCTACGGCATCAAATCTTAAAAATTAAGGTCAAAAGTGAAGAACAGTTAGCTAAAGAACAGGCTGCTCGCGATCGTTTAATCGCCAAAGAAGAAGAAGCTAAAGAAGCGGCCACTAAGTTCATAAAAAAAGCAACTCCTCACAAAAAAAAGGCTGAAGATAAAACTGAATTAAAAGATTTAGATAAAAAATTGGATGGAATCATTGAAAATACCAAAGATTTAGTCTAAAAAATTTAATTAAGCTAATAATCTAAGCGACCCCCTATCGCTTACTAAAAATATGACTTTAAACAAAGCAATGATTATCGGTAATCTCACTCGAGACCCGGAATTAAAAAACACCTCCTCTGGGGCTAATGTGGCTTCTTTTTCAGTCGCCACAAGCTTGGTTTGGAACGACGCCAACGGTCAAAAACAACAAAAACCTGAATTTCATAATATAATTGCTTGGCGGCGTTTAGCGGAAATCTGCGGACAGTACCTTCGCAAAGGATCTAAGGTTTTTATTGAAGGGCGCCTGCAGACAACCGACTGGACCGGCCAAGATGGCGTGAAACGTTATCGCACAGAAATTGTTGCCGAAAACATGATTATGCTAGATTCAAAAAATTCTAACCGCAACGATTCTGGGGACGTCAATAATTTGCGTGAAGAATTAAAAGAAATTCAAATCGAAGAGGAGCCCGAAGAAGAAATTCGCGTGGAAAACATCCCCTTCTAAATTAAAAACTATAATCTCTACTTATGGCTATTAAAAAAAATAAGGAGTGCTATTTTTGTGCAAACGACATTGAAGTCGACTACAAAGATACTCGCTCATTAAGAAAATTTGTAAACTTCTATGTCAAGATTTTACCGGGAAAGCGTACCGGAGTTTGTGCTTGGCACCAAAGAAAATTAGCTGAAGCTGTTAAACGTTCTCGAATTATGGCTTTAATGAGCCATACTCATCGTTAATCTTTTTTATGTTAAGTATCAGCGAAATCAAACCAGGACGCGTTATTAAAATTAACAGCCAGCCTTATGTTGTTACCAAAACCGATCACCATAAAATGGGACGCGGGGGCGCAGTTTTAAAAACTAAACTTCGCAACCTAATTGATGGCCGCGTTTTGGACCAAACTTTTCAAGGCGTGCAACAGGCAGAAGAAGCAGAAACCGAAACCAAAAAAGCTAACTATCTTTACAAAGACGCCGAACAAGCTTTTTTTATGGATAACGAATCTTTTGAACAATTTAGCCTTGATTTAGATGTTTTAGAAAGCCAAGCTAAATTTTTAAAAGATGGCACAGATGTTTCTGTTCTTTATTTTGAAGGAAAACCGGTCACTATTGATCTTCCTATCAAAATGGATTTTCGGGTTGTATCTGCCCCTCCGGGAGTAAAAGGAAATTCCGCCGGCAATGTTAATAAGCAAGTAGAAATTGAAACTGGGGCCACCGTCTCTGTTCCCATGTTTATCAACGAAGGCGATGTAATAAGAATTAATACTGAAAGCGGAGATTATGTCGAGCGCGCTTAAAACTAAGCCTCTATAAACTAAAAAGGCCACTCTTTCAAAGAGTGGCCTTTTTGTCATCTTTAGCCACGTGCTATAATAATTATCTATGCTTTATTTACTTCT
>Ga0265294_10008592_pt1 | contig 11888 bp, 12 predicted proteins | sample MunlanPumphouse3_FD_192504 | JGI IMG/M metagenome (GOLD analysis project Ga0265294, IMG submission 192504) | Groundwater microbial communities from a municipal landfill in Southern Ontario, Canada - Pumphouse #3 | ecosystem: Environmental > Aquatic > Deep subsurface > Groundwater | place... | reverse complement strand
GCAAATTACTGATGTCGTTACACTTTCTTCAATAACAGAATTTTTCACATTAGCCACATAAAACCACAACAATAATGATAATAAAATAGCTAAGACCTTATATGCAAAATCCTTTTTTAACCATTTATACATACTAAGACCTCCAGTTAAACAGAGACGTTGTATTATGGTGCTTGGGCTGGAGACGCTTATTCAATATCTCTTTCAGTGTATTTTCATCAAGATAACGAGTTAATCGTCCTTCCTCGGCTACAGAAATAACGCCTGTTTCTTCAGATACAATTATACCAATTACATCTGACTGTTCCGTTAACCCCAAAGCAGCACGATGACGTGTCCCAAGCTCCTTAGAAAGATTTGGATTTTCTGATAGTGGTAAAAAACAACCTGCCGCTATTATTCTATCTCCCCTAATAATCACAGCCCCATCATGAAGAGGACTTTTAGGAATAAAAATATTAAGCAAAACTTCTGCAGAAACAAATCCATCTATTTTGATTCCAGTTTCAATATAATCATTGACACCAATTTCCCGTTCCAACATAATGAGTGCACCTGTACTATTCTTAGATAAGATTTTTACTGCATGAATAACCTGTTCAATCACTTTGGTCAGGGTTTCTTCATTTAACATTACCATCGGTCTGGCAAAAAATTTTCCACGTCCCAAACGCTCCAAAGCTCTCCGAAGTTCAGGTTGAAATACCACAGGTAAAGCCACAACCAACACCGTTTGTAGCTTATCTAACATCCATCCAACTGTTGTAAACCCAAAATATTCACTAACCAAAGAAGCTATCAATAATACTACTACACCCTTTATTAATTGAACAGCACGAGTTCCCTTAATTATCATCATCGCTTTATAAAAAACAAAAGCAACTAAAACAATATCTATTATGTTAATAACATTAAACATTCCCCATACTTGTTTCCACAAAAAGCTTCCCTCCTAAATAACGAGTTCATCTAAGACAAATTCGATAACTTATATCCAGATTCCTCTAACATTAAAACTTTTAATCTTATTTTTTTATTATGCTTTACTACTACTACTATGTTATAATTTGAATTAAAATATAATTGTGGGGGGGATCTTTTGCGTAAGTACATTCTACCATTAACCTTGATCTGTATTATATCTAGTTTTTTCCTTGTTTTTCAACTCAAAACACAAGCTAAAAACACAAATTTTAATCCCTTAAGTCAAAAAAGCCTAAATCTAATTACCATTATAAAAAATTTGGAACAAGAAATAGAAACTCAAGAAAACCAAATTGAAGCAATGCGTAATCAACTCAATGAACTTCAAAGTCAAAATAATAGTGGTAAATTACAAGACTTACGACAAGAAATAATAAAAGCTAAAATAGATGCAGGACTTACTGCTGTTTCAGGAAAAGGTATTGTTATAACGTTAGACGACAATAATGAGGGTCTTATTGCGGTACCTAACGATGATCCTAATAAATATATTATTCATTATGATCATATACTCAGTCTTGTAAATGAGTTGAAAATCGCTGGAGCAGAAGCTATTTGCATAAATAATCAAAGATTAATTAACACATCAGAAATTCGTTGTGTAGGAAACGTTATACTCATCAACATGACCCGAATTGCTCCTCCTTTTATAATTCAGGCTATTGGAAGTCCAAAACTTATGACTGAAAGTGTTTCTTTGGGACAGCTTAATATTTTAAAATCATCAAATTATCCTATTTTATTAGAAGAAAAAGAAGAAATCATCATTCCAGCCTACAAAGGCGAATTGCAATTTGAATATGCGAAATTACAATAAGGAGAGGAAGTTTTTTATGCGATTAGTGCTACCTATTATGGGATTAATCCTAGGAGCTTACATTGGTTCAACTTTAACATTTCAATTACCCGCAGTATATATTAAATATATGTCCATCGCAGTTCTTGCCTCTCTTGACTCCGTCTTCGGTGGTATTAAGGCAATTATGGAAAAGAATTTCGATGGTGCTACATTGCTTACCGGTTTTTTTACCAACGCCCTCGTAGCAGCTCTTTTAGCCTACCTTGGTGATCGTCTGGGAGTTGATTTGTATTATGCAGCAGTTTTTGCCTTTGGTGTACGTTTGTTTCAAAATCTTGCTATTATACGACACCACATACTTACTAGCTTTAAAAATATAAAAATATTTTCAGGTGATGATCATGAAAGACAATAACTATTATCTGCCATTAACAATTGTATTCGTTTTTTTTGGTATATTATTATCTTTGCAATTTCAAGCTCAAAATCGCTTTGCCAGTGACCTTTCTATGCAAAAAACTGAAAATCTTATAGCCATGGTTCGTGGTCTTTCAGACAAAAGACAAAAGCTGGCCCTGGAAATTGTAGATTTAAGTAGTCAGCTTAGTTCTCAATTGCAAAACTACAATGACGAAAAGAAAGTTATGGAAAGTATCACCCTACAAATGAATAAACTGCATATTGTAAATGGTTCTTTACCCTTAAAAGGTTCTGGATTAATTATTTCTATTGAGGAATTCATGCCTATCGTTTACACAGATCTGATTTATACTATTAATGAGCTTTGGGCAGCCGGGGCTGAAGCAATTTCGATTAATGACCATCGTATTACAAGTCTTGGCACTATTTCCAGTGCAGAAGATGATTACAACATTTATATTACAGTTAACTACATCAAATTGGAATATCCAATTATTATAAAAGCCATCGGAGACCCTAACAACTTAGAAAAAGGGTTAACCTTACCAGGTGGAATTATGGACAACCTTGCACTTTTTAATGCCTTTCCACAATTAGAACAGATTGATGAATTGGAAATTCCATCTGCCAGATCACCTTTCATATACTACTTTTTAAAAGAATACAAACCAGAAGAAAAAAGTGGAACTGAACTTGTTTCACCTTTAACAACACGTTATGATTCTAATAATAACTTAAACCCTAATAATGTAGATAAGGGACACTGAATTTTACCTTATTTGTCATACAAAACCCCCGAAGGCGTAGTCCTTCAGGGGTTTGTTTTTGTTTTGTCTTTTCTGTATTTACCTTCTAATTTTCTTTGTTATGTTTTTTTTACTAGGCATATACTTGTTTTCCATTTTTCACTAAACTTTTAAATTTACGAGCCGTTTCCTTTAAATCAGGAACCATCCCCATAGCTTTTAAAGCGGGTGCTTCCTTAGCCATAGTTCTCAACACATCATATATCTTCCATTTTCTTTTATCATTTACCGGAGAAATAAATAGATCATAATAATCCCTAAATTCATATTCATACACAACCTCCGAATGTGGACAAAGTTTGTTTATTTGTTGATCCATTTCACCCTTATAAATATTTAACCACACCCAATCCCCAGAAACATAATATTCTATTAAGCTCAATATTTCATCCGTTTGTTGATGCTTTTTTTCTATTAGAAAGTACCATATGTTGCTATTCAGCTGAAGCTTATAGGTTGCCTCAATTGTTAATACATTCATTGCTGATTTGTCACCATTCCAATAAATTAATGCCGCTCTAGATTTTAAACCCTTTAACCACGGGAGCTTATTATCAGTCTTCAGTAACATCTCCAACGGTTCCCCTGAAATAGCCGCTTTATATAATTCACGCACCGGAAAATAATATTTTCTTTTAAAAAGCACCTTTAATTCAGTGCTCTGAGCTATTAAATTTTCCATTTTCGCTAAATTTATAGCCTTTGGTGCATAAACAATTAATTCTTTCTCCGTAAGAATAAATTCACTAACAACACCATTTGTAACATCAAAGCTGTTATACGTTACACCCTCCGGCTTTAGTAACTTATAACACACACCCTTTTCAAACTCTCCCGTCAAGAAAATTTCCGAATTATTTTCTAACCATTTCTTTATACCTTTAGAATTGGAATGTACATACAGGGAACAAAACACTCGATAATTCATAGGATTTTCAGGATGATTTTCATCCAAAATTTTACGACTTACTTCTTGAAATACATCAATCCAAAATGTATCACCACCATCATTTAATACAAGTTCATAATTAATTTTCATTATTTCATCTTGTGGTGTACTTATTATAATAAACGCCTTGATTTTAATTTCTACTCCTTTTTCTTCAATACATTGCACCTTACTTTTAAGAAAAATATATCTACTTAAATCTTCACCCGCAAAGAGCATAAAATCTTCCCTTTTTCCCAACCTTTTTTTTCTTTCAAAACTAGATAGATCATAAAGCAAGGGATAATCAAGTCTTTTTAACGCCGCAATATAGACATTAGCAAACTCACAAGAAGTTAAGTTTTCAAATAATAACTTTTTTAGAAGCTTCGACCTATCCAATACTTCAATCTCATATTCCAATAAATACTTATAATTATTAAATTCTCGGGCTGGTTTTGTACAAAACTTAATGTTTTGTCCATAAGCATCCTGCAATAAAGATAGTGCCTCTGAAAATTCAATCTCTATATATCCATTAAGTTGATGTTCCCAATGCTTTTTATACGAAACAGGTATTTTTTTTAAATTATATTTTTTTATTCCTTCGTGATTAAAATTCAGAATGAAAGTATGCAGTTCAAGCTCCTTACTAATAAAACCTTTTTCACACATAATAATTAAACCACATTTACCACTTGGACGATCCAAAGTAGCATAGGCGGCAACACATCTTTCCATAGAAGCATTTTTTAGAGATTTTTGAGAGTCAGCCCAATTTAATTCTATAACTGCATTAAGAGCTGTTTCTCTAACTCTTCCCTGATATTTATTAACTAATTTCATAAAAAAAGAAATTAGTCTACCATCCTTTGACTTTGCTAATTTTGATATTAAAATAACTAAGGAATCATCAGAATACATTTTCAATATGTTATGTAACGGTTGATAAGGATTTTTTAATATATCATTTGCTAAGTTGTTTATAATATCTTGTGTAGCAGAGTTAAACCCTTGTGGAAAATAAGATTTCATTTGATTCAATCTTTTCACACCCCATTTTTCACACTTCAATAGCTTTTTTGTTTTTTTCTTCATTAGATTAATTATCCCTCTAATATATTTCCCCTATTATCCATCTTAAACCGAGCTTTTTATTGAATTTTTTTAATAAAAATAAAACAAGAGAGTTCAATTGCTCTCTTGTTTTTACGTAATATCATTTTAAATAACCTCTCCGCTCTTGCTATTCAACAACTCCCCTTCTGACCAAGCCATTTTGCCATTTACCCAAACATGTCGAACACCCTCGGAAAAAAGTGTTAGTTTTTCCATCGTTGAATGATCAATGATTGTTTTAGGATCAAATAATACCATATCCGCTCTGTATCCCTTCTTTAATAAACCACGATTATTCAATCTCAATCTTTTAGCCGGCTCAGAAGTCATTTTGGCAATCGCTTTTTCTAAATTCAATACCTTATTTTCCCGAACTAAATTACCTAGTATCTTGGAATAGTTACCATAAACTCTAGGATGTATAGCTCGTCCACCTGTATGTATTCCAGAATCACTTCCAAAGAACACCAAAGGATGTACAGCCGCTAATTTCATATTTTCTTCACTAATAGAACATTTAAAAGGCTTCTTACCAATATCCGTACTGGAATAAGTGTAAGCATACATATCTGCACTTATATCCAAGCCTGATTTTTTTGCTTCTTCAAGCATTTCTAACACTCTGGGGAATTTAGACCAATTTTTTGCATAGCCTGCTTTAATGTGACTGTATTGAACCGGAACCCCTGTTTTAAAACCAATATTTATAGCTTCCTCAACAGCCTTCAAAACATTATCATATTCACTGCGAATATGTGTAGAATAATATCCACCTGTTTCCTTTAAAACTTGACATAACGCCATAAGCTCCTCTGTAGTAGCATACGTCTGAGGCCAATACTCCAACCCTACCGACATCCCTACTGCTCCATTTTTACGAGCTTTGTATAAATGCTCCTGCATCTGGTTTAATTCAATATCTTTTATTTTTCCACCACTATCCTTGCCTCTGACAATCCCTCGCAAGGTTGCATACCCCATGAGTAAACCATAATTTATTGACATCTTAGGTACAGTGTCAAAATACTTGCCAATATCCCGTGGTGACCGACCACAGTTACCTCCAATTTGAGTTGTCACTCCCTGTGATAGAAAGGGACTCATATCTCCACCAGCGTGAAAATAATTTTCTGTATGAGTATGTATATCAATAAAACCCGGTGCCAAAACAAGCCCCTGCCCATTAATTACTTTTGCATCAGCAGGCAATAAGAAATCCCCTATAGCAACAATATCCTTTCCTTTAACAGCTACTCTTCCTAAATAGCCTGGTTTTCCTGAACCGTCCACAACAATAACATTGTCAATTGCCCAGTCACATTCTAGCAGCTTTACAGTTAGCTGAGAAACACTAATGTTTTTATCTTTTTCTGCTATTAATCCACGATATGTTAAACCCAATGGTAACATAGCTGAAGTTGCAGCCACACCTAATCCAATTAAAAACTGACGTCGTGTTAACATTTTACCTACTTCATCCCTTCAACTTAAAAATAATAGTAAATATAAAACAACATATTTCTATTTAGTTCGCTATAATTCCTCTTAATACCTTCTTCATACAATGACTTGTTCCAGTCACTATAGCACAAAACTTATTAATATTTTGCCTTCAATAACATTAAATAAAGGAGTCATTACCAGGTTTTATCAACCGGCAATGACTCCTTTATTTAGTAATATCTAATTATTACCTATCTCCCTTGCTCCAATTTCTAAGGCCTGAGCATTTAATGGAAGTAAATGATGTTTGCTCTTTGATAAAACTTTTTTCAAAGATTCCATGATGGAATCAATTTTAACAAGTTTATCTATCTTCAATAAAGCTCCCAACATAACCATATTCGCTACACGAACATCTCCTAATTCAGTAGCTTTATCATTTGCAGATATATAATATACTTTAACATCTTTCCTCTTTATCTTTCTATCTATCAATGAAGAGTTAATAAAAATAACTCCACCATTTTTTACCGACATTTCAAATTTATCCAAAGATGGATTGTTCATAGCAATAAGAATATCCGGTTCAGTAACGTGCGGAGAACTAATAGGATCATCAGAAATACTTACTGAACAGTTAGCAGTACCCCCTCGCATTTCAGGACCATAAGACGGAATCCAAGCAACTTCCTTGCCCTCAATCATTCCACTATATACCATAAGCTGACCCATAGACATTATTCCTTGCCCACCAAACCCTGCAATCATAATCTGTTTTAACATCTTATTTCGCCTCCTCAGGACTTTTGAATTGTCCTAACGGAAAGTAATCCATCATATCATTTTTAATGAAATCTAAAGCCTGTACAGGCTTCATATGCCAATTCGTAGGACATGCTGAAAGAACTTCCACTAGTGAGAACCCTTTGCCTTCCACCTGTAACTGAAACGCTTTTTTTATAGCTTCCTTTGTTTGCCGAACATTCTTAGGATCATGTACTGACGTACGAGCAAGATATGTAGCTCCAGGAAGTGTTGCTAATAATTCACATACTTTGATAGGATATCCTGTAAGTTCTGATTTACGACCCAAAGGTGAAGTAGTTGTCTTTTGTCCTATCAAGGTTGTAGGAGCCATTTGTCCACCCGTCATACCATAAATTGCATTATTAACAAAAATAACTGTAATATTTTCACTGCGTGCCGCAGCATGAACTATTTCTGCCATTCCAATAGAAGCTAAATCTCCATCCCCTTGATAACTAAAAACTATTGTATCAGGGCGGGTTCTCTTTACACCCGTAGCCACTGCAGGTGCACGTCCATGAGCTGCTTCAATACAATCTACATCAAAATAATCATACGCAAAAACCGCACATCCCACAGGTGCAATACCTACAGTTCTGTCTTGCAAACCTAATTCATCTAAAACCTCAGCTACAAGACGATGAATTATACCATGATGACAGCCAGGACAATAATGAAATTTTGCATCAGTTAAAGATTTGGGACGATCAAAAACAACTGCCATTTTATTTCACCCCCCCAAATTTTTCAGACATTCTCTTTATTTCTTCAAAAATAGCCCGAGCTGTTGGAACCATTCCCCCAACACGACCATAGAATTCAACAGGCAATCGTCCGTTTAAGGATAATTTCACATCTTCAACCATTTGCCCCAAACTCATTTCTACTGTTAAAACTCCTTTAGCTGATACAGTAGCAGCATTAAGCTCTTTTTCAGGATAAGGCCAAAGAGTAATAGGACGAAATACACCTGCTCTTATTCCCTCTTCTCTTGCCATATCAACTGCGGATTTAGCAATACGAGCTGTCATGCCATAAGCTGCGACAACAATTTCAGCATCTTTCGTAAGATAACTTTCCGCCATCGTTTCTTTACTCTTTATTTCCAGATATTTCTTTTCTAATTCACGGTTATGTACCTCTAATTCTTCAGGCTTTAGATAAAGGGAATTTACAATGTTGGATTTTTTTCTACCATTTTTACCTGTAGTAGCCCACGACTTATCAAAGGAATCTCCTGAGGTTTCAACACCAAAATCCACTGGCTCCATCATTTGACCAAGCATTCCATCTCCTAAAATCATTACAGGATTTCTATACTTTTCCGCCAAATCAAAACCTTTTTTAACCAAATCTGCAATTTCCTGCACTGAAGCCGGTGCTAATACTATTAAATAGTAATCTCCATGCCCGCCTCCCCTAGTTGCTTGAAAATAATCCGACTGTGATGGTTGTATTCCACCGAGACCCGGTCCGCCTCTCATTATATTAACAATAATACATGGTAATTCCGAACCAGCAATATATGAAATTCCTTCCTGTTTTAAACTAATCCCCGGACTGGAGGAAGACGTCATTACCCTCACTCCTGTTGCTGCAGCACCATAAACCATATTAATCGCCGCAACCTCACTTTCCGCTTGCAGATAAACACCGCCTATTTCTGGAAGCCTACGAGATAAATATTCAGGAAGCTCACTTTGTGGCGTAATCGGATACCCAAAAAAATAACGGCAGCCAGCTTTAATTGCGGCTTCTCCAATAACTTCATTACCTTTCATCAGAACCTTGCTCACTTTATTTCCTCCTTTTCGATCTTTATAACCAAATCCGGACACATCAAAGCACAAAAGCCACAACCTACACACTCTTGTGGATTAACTAATTTAGCAGGATGATATCCCATTGCATTTATGTAACCTGCCATTTCTATAATTCCTTTGGGACAAGCATTTTTGCACAGTTCACAACCTTTACATAATTCTTCGTTAAAAGTTACTCTAACCTTAGACATGACAACACCCCCCTTTATTATGATAACTGTTTAGTCTCCATAATATGCCTGTTCAACAATATCACATAACCTACATTATAACAGTTTATAATGAGATTTTGTATACTGTAGCAATAAAAAAGCAAACAAAAAAAGCATTATATAAGCAAGAAAATTCATTCTACGCTTTGATATTCCTTGCTTATATAAGACTTTACTAGCCATCATATAATATAAAGTAAGTTCAAAAACAACTATTCTTCTGCTCTTGATATTACAACTCTATTTTTCCCACTTCCTTTAGCAATATATAACGCATCATCAGCTGTTTTTATTAAACGCTCTACAGTACTATTTCCTTCCCCCACTGTAGAACTCACACCAAAGCTAGCAGTTATATAGGGGATTAAATTACCATCACTGTCTTTTAAAACAATACTTTTTATGCCCATACGCAGCCTTTCTGCAATAATTGATGCTTGCTTTGAATCAATCTCCGGTAAGCATACACTAAACTCCTCGCCACCATATCTACCGATAAAATCCTGTTTTCTTACCCCTATACCCAACTGATTTGCAACATTTTGAAGCACTTTATCACCAATTAGATGGCCAAAGTTATCATTGAACTTTTTGAAATTATCTATATCTAGCATAATCAAAGATACTGGTTGCCCCGCCTGTAAATTACGTTCCAATTCAGCCTCTACACGTTCTATGTAAGCTCTTCTATTCAACAGACCAGTTAAGTAATCTGTTAAGGCCAACTGCATTATTCTATTCTCCAAATCAATAATTCTTTTTCCATTTTTTATACGAAACTTAAATTCCAATTCATTAAATGGTTTTATGATATAATCATCAGCACCCGCCTCAAGACCTCTAATTACATCATCCTTGCCAGAATTAGAAGTTAACAAAATTATATATATATAGCTTTCATTTAAACGTTCTCGAACTCTTTCGCACACCTCTATGCCAGTCATCTTGGGCATAACCCAATCAACTATTGCCAACTTCGGACCATCTTCACGTTGAAGTATTTTCCAAGCTTGTTCCCCATTGCAAGCTAACTCAACCTCTAATCCCCAACCCTCCAAAGTAGTCTGTAATATTCTCTGATAATACTTACTATCTTCCGCAATAAGAACTTTCAATATTTTCCCTCCTAACTGCATAGCCTATCTCACAACTACATTGTAGTATTCTCCTTCTATATGAATAACTCCTTTCTATAATTTTTTATTCTTGATAAATTTTCAATACAAAACAAATAAAGCTAACAATTAGATAGGGTTTATGACTTCGACTGATTGTTAGCTTTACTTTAATCCGTTCACTTTATTAAACAATCTCTCTTAAAACGGCATCGCCCATAGCACAAGTTCCAACACAAGTATCCCGCGGCAACCATATGTCTGCTGTCCTCAAACCTCGTTTCAAAACAATATCAACAGCCTTCTCTATTGCCTTGGCAGCATCAAAAAGTTTAAATGAAATTCTTAACATCATCGCCACAGATAAAATTGTTGCTAAAGGATTTGCCTTATCTTGTCCAGCAATATCAGGTGCCGAACCATGAGCAGGTTCATATAAAGCAGGTCCCTCTCCAATACTTGCTGAAGGAAGCATTCCCAGAGAAGCCCCTAAAACAGAAGCCTGGTCGGACAAAATATCTCCAAACATATTTTCAGTAACGATCACATCAAACTGAGCTGGATTAGAACATATCTGCATCGCACAATTATCCACATACATATGGTTTAAAGATATTTCTGAATAACCAGTTGCTTCTTCCTCCACTATCTTCCGCCACAAACGAGAAGTATCTAACACATTAGCCTTATCAACAGAAGTAATCTTTTTACGGCGCTGTCCTGCTAAATCAAAAGCTATTTTCACTAAACGTCTGATTTCTTTTTCATTATATTCAATTGTATCAAAAGCTCTTTCGATATTATCCTTAATCTCTGTTCCCCTTGAGCCGAAATAAGCTCCCCCCGTTAATTCTCTGACAATAAGAAGGTCTACCCCTTCCACTTTTTCATTTTTAAAAGGAGATTGGTCAATTAAATATTTCCAACATTTAATTGGTCTAAGATTTGCATACAATTGAAGATACTTGCGAATCTCCAATAACCCTTTTTCAGGTCGTACAGAACCTGCTTTTTCCCATTTAGGTCCTCCCACCGCACCCAATAAAACAGCATCACATTGTTTAACTAAATCTTTCGTTTGTTGTGGGAAAGGGGAACCTGTCTCATCAATAGCCTTGCCCCCAATTAACCCTTCACTGCATGAATATTCTACACCATAAACTTCTTTTACCTTTTCTAAAACTCTGAGCGCCTGTTTAGTTACCTCAACGCCTATTCCATCCCCCGGAAGAATTGCTAATTTAAGCATTCCCATTCACCTTCTTCCTGATATAGGGGACGAATCCCCCACTACTTAAAATTTCTTACATAAAAGGAGGGAATGCTTCGCCCTGATAAGTTATATTTTGCGATATATCATTGATTTTTCCTGTTTTGGGGTCAACCTCAGCTATCGAATCTCCTTCTATTGACTTTGCAGCATCAGGAGCTG
>Ga0265294_10008588_pt1 | contig 11891 bp, 15 predicted proteins | sample MunlanPumphouse3_FD_192504 | JGI IMG/M metagenome (GOLD analysis project Ga0265294, IMG submission 192504) | Groundwater microbial communities from a municipal landfill in Southern Ontario, Canada - Pumphouse #3 | ecosystem: Environmental > Aquatic > Deep subsurface > Groundwater | place... | reverse complement strand
ATTGTTTTTAGAATATAGGGGAGCAAAGCATCACCCAGAGTTATTGCTACATCCATAACTTTATTTTTCAATAGTTGCAACTGGGATTTTGTTGTCTTATATCTTTCAGCTGCTTCGTTTGTAAGGGCAACATTTTCTTCCCAAGCGTTTGTCCCAATCTCAACAGCTTCATTAAAGAGATTGCCAGCACCAGCTGCACGCAGCAAAGAGTCACGCAATCGAACCTCTTTAATCCCCATATCATCTAACATTTTAATTGCGCTCAGGCCTCGTTCTTCTGCTGTCGAAAGGCCTTTAATAAATTCAATTATTGCCCCAGCTGCATCCTCTTTGAATGCCTTTTGAAAATCACTGGACGACATCCCGGCAACATTAGCAAAGTTTTTCAGTGACTTGCCTCCGGTTTCACTGGCAAGCTGCATCTGCACCATGACTTTTGAAAACGCCGAACCCCCAGCCTGTGCCTCAACACCGACAGATGAGAGTGCAGCGGCAAAAGAAAGCGTTTGGGCTTCTGTCATGCCCACTTGTTTACCTGCGCCAGCAAGACGCAACCCCATCTCTACAATTTCGGATTCCGTGGAAGCAAGGTTGTTGCCAAGGTCTACAATAACACTACCCAGTTTATCAAACTCCGTTTGAGGCATTTGTGTAATGTTTGCTAATCTAGCAAGGGCCATGGCCGCATCTTCGGAAGTCATGTTAGTTGCAACACCTAAATCAGTCATCACTCGTGTAAATCCAAGAATATTAGGTATTTCAATGCCTAGCTGTCCTGCAGCTTCGGCAACACCTGCAATTTCAGTTGACGCAACGGGGATCTCCTTAGACATATCCCGTATGCCTTGACGGATCTCAGCAAACTCCTTTTCTGTTGCGTCAACTGTTTTTCGCACTCCGGCAAAGGCATCTTCAAAATCAATAGCAGCCTTTGCAGCAAAACCGCCCGTTGCTGCAAGGGGAACTGTTATGCCTTTTGTCAAACTTCCGCCTAGGCTTTCTAAATCTTTACCTGTACTCTTAATTTCTTTTCCCATATTTTGTGTGGTTCTTGAAAAGTTGCCTATGTTTCTTTCTACCTCCTGTAAAGTGTCTGAGAAGTTATCCCTAAGCTGAATTACAGCATCTAAAATGTGCAATTTTTTCCACCTCCCTTAAAAGGGCATGAAAAAAAACACCCCTTCAGAGGTGTTTTTGGTCAGGCATCTTTCGTAAACCCTAGTTTAATATTGCATTTCTCCATTTACACTTACTTGCATTGCGTGTATTGCTCCCGTAGCACCAACTACATTATCAACTCCAAAATCAGAAGATGCATATTTTAAACCTGATAATGTTCCCCAAACTTCAACAATATCACCTGTTTCAGCTTCGAACCTGTCTTTGTACACAGGCATTACATAACCTGCTTCATTTCTTACAAGCCAGGCTTTGCCATCACCTACCGTAGTTTCTAGCGTAATGCCCCCAACAACTTCACCTTTGAAATAATAATTCATACCTTTAAACTTGTACTGTGCATTGTCAAATAAAACTTTTCCCGCACTAGCTGGGAATTTTTCTGCATTTTCTTCACAAATTATCTTGAAGTCTTTTTTGTTTTCTGGTGCTTCCTCCTGTGTTACCTCTTTAGTTTCAGAAAGCTTATCAGCCTCTTCCTTTTTGTCACCCTGACCGCAACCAATAACCAGTATCAAAACTAAAACCAATACAATACACAGAATCCACATCTTGCACCTCTTTCTCACATCAAGCCTCCCCCCTTCTAGCATTTTCCAACATTGTAACATGAAGGGGGGTTGTTTATCCATGTTCAATATCTTTTCTTCTCTCTTCAGCTTCTCTTTCCATGAATGCCCGGAGGATAATTTTCTCACCGGGCTTTTTCCAGTAATAATCCGACGGGGATATGTTTTTTAACCTAAAAAGCAGGTACATCAAATTGACCTCCCCGTCGGATTCTATTAGTTTTTTACTTCATCTTTTTGCTTCTTTCTGTTATATCCGTTCAGTTTGTTTATCTCGCCATAAAGCTCGTCAATTTCTCCAGACAGCATTATTTTAGGCACCAGTTCCTTTGGTGTTGGTACGCCGAAATGCTTCATCACGTCCTTGTTTTTGAACACGTCCGGACAGCCTTCGATTACCGTAAAAACTTTTTGATTGTACATCTTAATCTTATCCAGTTCACCATCTACAATCTCTAAGGCATCTTCTTGCATCTCCGCAATCAACTCCGGATCTATGGCCTTACAGGGAAACACAAACTCCTCATTATCCAGCTTTGCCAGCTTTATGGTTATATCCTTCATGGGAGTTTTTAATTTCCCAGCATCCATTTTCAATAATTTATCAACAGCATTCATTAGGTTACCTCCTCTGTTAAGCTTCTATAATGTCAAGCAAATCCCAATCGCTAAATCCAAAATTGACTTCCTCTTCCCCTTTAGTTTTGGCTTCCCAGTTTGCTAAAGTCATGCCGTCTAGTATCGCATCTTTAACTACAATTCTCTCCGCTCCCAGTGCATCCGGGTCAGCAAGTTTAGAGATAATTGTTACAGTCGTCTGTCTGCCGCTTTTCAAGTTGTCACTTAGCAGTGCAATAAACCTGGAAGTTACCTTATTTAGTTTGATGCTGCCGGTACCTTCCAGGCCTATCATTTTTCTTCCCTTGCCTAGCTTTCTAGGCATATTCACATCTTCGTATTCGATAGCAACTTCTGCAGTAAGTCCGGTTACCTCTGCCAAATAATCGCCATCCAGCCACACTTCCGATTTGTTATCGTAAAGGCTCTTTATCCTCTACTTCTATATGTTTCCATATAGTCCAGACTATATCTTCGCCTACAGCTTACTGTTTAGGCGGCGGGCGCTCGTGTCAGCTTCATCACTGTTCTAGTGGTATGCTGTTAGTCGTTGCACCTTCTATATATCCCTATATAGCTTGGCTCAGGGTTGCCATGTCATAGTAGTAAAAACCACATAATAAAAGCACCCTTTACAGGATGCCTAATCGCTTAAATTCTTCTTCTAATATATTCTCTACATTGTCATACTCCCAATATGTGGTTTTTACTACTATGGTTTAGGTGTTCCCTGAGTTCACCCGCTTTATTACCTAATAATTACTTACTAGGAGGGCAAATTATTCACCCCAGCTACCGTTGATTACCTGTTCTGGTTTCATTATTTATCCCTCCTTATATAGTGATGGGTAACTCGATTAATTCAATAGCATCAAGTATTTTTATGTTAGCCTTCAACAATACCTTATCTTTCGTATTCGCTTCCTTGATTTCTTGCTCAGACATATCCTCTACGCCTCTGTCATCCGGTTCTTTATGCCCAACGCTCTTTAGGTACGCAGTCTGGGCAGCAATATCTATGCCTACAGAGTTTTTGCCTCTATCCAGTATCCCGTCAAGCTCCAGTTGGTCAAAGTACCCTTGGATAGCTGTTATTAGCAGACATTTGTTATCATAGCTATTGGCGTACTTGCCTAAATAATTGTCCTCTGCTGTTTTTTTCACGTCGTCATAGATCATGTCCATAGCATCTATGATTTTTATTTTCTTAAAAGATTCACCCTTGTCTTCTGTAGTGGTTACAAGGCTGTTCATACCTCTTGCTACTTTGATTTTTTCGCCATCGTTGTATAGCTGGAACTCTCCTGCGTCTATAGCCTGGTCCAGTTCATCCTTAGTCAACTTCTCGCAATCAACCAGCTCCGGCAAGGGGGCAAATGTACAGGCAATAGTAATCGGCGTTCCGGCAATCAATCCAGCTATTCTACTACAATACTCTGCTGTCGTGAATTCCTCAAAGCCGTCTTCCATATCGTCAGATGTAACATTGATGACCCCTTCGTGGTCAGCTGGGGTATTTGGCAGTACCGCCTTAACTCGTTTACCTTTCGTATCCCTCAGGCCCTTAACCCAGGTAGCAAATGTGGTTGTTTCCGTTGGGCCTATTCCTGGTACTGCTAAGTAGTCCCATTTGATTGTTTCCAGGTAATTCATTGCCTCAGTATAGCTGTCAGCCTCGCTGGTCATGTAAGCAATTACTTTTCTTGGCGGCCTTTGGTACCCAATTAACGCCAACTCAATTTGTTTTTTGTTAAAATCGCTTAAACTCTCCGGAATGTCCGCCGGCGAATAGATTTCTACAGGATTAGTATCTGGCACAACATCTTCCAGGATTAGGGCCACAACCCCCCGCTGGCCTCTCTGAATTGCGGTTATTCCTTGCTCCCGGAAAGTAATGTTTATACTGGGTAAACCCATTATCAATCACTCCTTTGTGTTAGTTCCAGTTCTCTCATCAACTCATGTATTTCTTCATCTTTTGTAATGCCGTCAAAGAAGTCCAGGTCAAACTTAAACTGCAAAACACCGTCTGTGGTGTCTGTACGTATATCTTGCAGGTCCAGATGCCTGCCTTGTACTGCCAATGTCGTTCCAAAAGCTTGCTTAAGCTCGTCATACATTTTCAGGTTCTCTAAGTCTGTTCCATCCCTTGAAAAATAGTTAATTACTATCATCAGCTTGTTTGATGAGAAATTTACAGTGTCATAGTTGAATATCACGGGAATTATTTGCACAAAAAAACAAGGCCTATCAAAGCCTTCTTTAATCTCGTCTGCATATCGCTTGTGATCCGGAAAGCTATCCTTCAGCACCGAATTAATAGCAACTTTAATGTCTGTGAGCCTTATCATTTGCTCAACTCCTTAAACAGTTCGTCCAGCCAGTTTTCCAGTTCTTTGTTTACCTCCGGCTCCACTTCCTTCACTGTTCTTTCCAAATAAAACTTTCCTGGTGTCCAGCCTATTTCCCTACCCCCCGGAGTCACCTTTCTATGCCCCTTCTCGACCAGATGATGGTGCGGGGCAGTATTGGTCATGCCTTTTTGGTATCCTCCCCGCACCTTCTCAACCGGCAGCAGTTTGTACCGCCTTCTTAGATTTCCTGTTATTTTTGGTGTATTGGCCCTGGCAGCCTTTCTCAGCTTCTTGCCTTCATCATCTAACTTGTCTAATATACGGTCAGGTGCCCTTCTCTCGATGGTCCGCAACTTTTCCTGAAACTCCTCCAGTCCTTCTAGCTTGAGTTCAGCCAATCAACTCACCTTCTCCACCGCATATAACTCAAGGTATTTGTTTCTTTCTTCCGGATTGATTTGTGGGCCCTCTATCTCAAAGATGCGCCCTTTGAAGTCTATTTTCATGTCAGGAGTTATTCCGGAAAGATAACGAATAATAATCTTATGTGTGACCGCTGATTGAATTTTACGGGCTTCAAAATAGTCTCTTCCTTTAAGTGGCTCCACGCTGGCCCAAACAGTTTTAAATGGTTCTTCTATCAGTACAGTGTCACCAACCTCATTTTCACCTTCAACTAGATGTGAAAAGGTTATGCGGTGCCTTAGTCTGCCGGGGTTCATGTTCCCACCTCCGGAGGCTCATAACAATGTTTCAGCTGAGTCAGTATGCTTTGCATTGTGAACCTTACTTTCTCGCTTGCCTTGCCTGTTAGTTCCCGGTTTTCGTACCAGTCCGAAACTAGCACAAAGCAAAACAATTTGGCTAGCTGATTGGTACTGTCAAACGTTTTCCCGGTTGCGTTGGTTAGATAGTCCTCAGCAGTGATAATAAGCGTAGTGATTAGCGCATCATCCTCACTGCCATCTATCCGTAGGTATTGTTTTGTTTCTTCCAGTGTAATGATCAATTAGGACCACCCCTTACAGGGCAGAGTGAGCAATTTTGCGCCACTTGGCCCCATCATCGGTAGTGTCGACATCGCCAATGGCGATATAAATGTTAGTGGCATCAAAGTACATATCACCCTTTTTAGCCGGGGTAGCATCCTGGCCGCCGTTTAAGGCTGTTGCCGCCATAGCAGTTACTACTCCAGTACCATCATTACCGGCTTTTTTTGCTACGCCGACTAGTTCATTGTCAGCAAATGCCGCAATAATATCATTTGCAGTAGTTGTTATAGCCCCGCCTTCCCCTGGTACCAGGTTCACTTTGATAGCTGTACCTGCCACTTCAACACTTACTGCAGCATTAGCTTCTTCTGGATCAACGTATTCAATCGTGATATCGTTGCCAGCAGTACCACGTGTTTTTGCAGTAAATACCAACTCAGCGTCAGCTACGCCAAGCGCAGTAGTCAGGGCAGCTGCCAGACCTTTATTAGGCGTCAGTTCTGCTAAATTATCAGCGATGACACCCCCGGGCTCAGCGCTGATTCTGCCGCCGGCTTTAACAACAACCTCTCCTTGCACTGCAATCATCGCGCCAGCATTAACCTGTAAATGACCGCCGGATTCCACTACCAACTTATCTGCCCCTTGAGGCTTCCGAACTTTAATTCTTTCCCCCATTTTGGTCAACCTCCTTAAGATTAGGGTAAGAGAGGGGTTAAGCTCCCTCTCTTAACTAATATCCAGTTGCCCGTATACCGCAGCATTAGCATCCCACGAGACCAGATCATCACGGGCAATGGTCCGCAGCTCAGTAGTATCACGCCGCCAGGCATCGCCGCCCTCAGTAGTAGAGGCCAGCTCGTAACGGCCGCTGGTGAACAGCACTGCTAACTGAGATCCATTACCAATAAAGATCGGCGCCAGGGCAGGTGGCCCCACAACACTGGGCAAATAGCGGTTCGCTATTACCGCAACCGGCCGGCCAAATAACAGCTTGCGACCAGGCTGGGTAATGTCATCGACCAGTAAGTACCGGCCATTGCCATCTACCTGAGTATCAAGCCAGTGGTAGCCGTCCTGGTTAGTTAAAACAGTGGCAGTTGCGCTAATGGCTGGATCCAGGGTTACGTTAAGTACGTTTTTAACGGCATCAAGATCCGCCAATGGAGTAGGAGCCAGGCCACCCAGCAGGGTGGTAATCAGACTGTTCTTGGTCACTACGTGTTTCCGGGCAATCCAATTGGTCACATACTGCAAGATGTTCTGGTCGCTATCAGCCAACAGCTCGCTGGTCAGCGGCAGATACCCGGCCCGTTTTACCAGCTGGTACTGCACCGGGACAAACTGAGGATTATCAGTCTCCTGAATCTGCCCATATTCAGCAACAATCTGGAAGGGGGTCATGGCTCCATCAAGCTCCAGCACCCGGGACCCGGACAGGGTATTGACGGTCTCAATCCGGACATACTGGGATAGGTCATCCAGGGAGCGCATCAGTTCGTTGATTCTGGTTTCGATGTCCTGGGGAATAATGAGAGAGCTATCACCCAGGGGGATAGCTGCAGCCCCGCCTTCATGCATTACAGCAGCCTGAATGGATCGGTTATACTCACTCACAATACTGCGTTCATCGGCGCTAATCCGCTGTCGGCGCAAGCCGCGCATGAATACTTTTTTATATTCGGCTTCAAGCTCCGCATCAGTACGGCCACCAACTGGGGTACCGTCTTCAAGGCCGGGTTCCTCAGCTGCTTCCAGTTCCTGCTGCATAGTAATTTTCTTTTGCAGTGCCCTTACTTCTTCCATCATTTCCTCGGCATCAGCTACTTTATCTTCAGCAATTAGCGCCCGTACTTGTGCTTTTTTATCCTCCAGGGCCTGGAGCATTTCACGCAATTCCTTACTCATTGTTTTGTCCTCCTTAATATTTAATAAAAAAATAGAGCTTATATCAGCTCCAACTCTAACGCCAACCTCTTCTTTTGTAGCTCTCTGGCCTTCACCCCCTCAGGATCCGGCTCTTCGGCCAGGAGCTCAATCGGTGTGTTTTTATACCTGTCCAAAAACTTTTTATCAACACACGCTGCCACCTGTTTTGCTTCTTCAATCTCATCAGCAAAACCATATTCCAAACAGTCTTCAGCAGACAACCAGGTTTCAGCGTCCAGCAAATCAATAATTTCTTCTGTTGTGAGAGCAGATCGGGCTTCATAGGCCTTCACCATGCTGTCTCTAATCTTATCCATGTCGTCTGCAAGCTTGCGGAAGTCCTGCGCATTACCTACCGCAAACGTCCAAGGAGAGTGTATCATCATCATGGCGTTCTCTGGCATAATGACGTTATCTCCGGCCATTGCGATTAGTGAAGCTATGCTTGCCGCCAGACCGTCAATATAGACTTTTACTTTGGCTTTATGGCGTTTTAATATTGAGTGGATTGCCTGTCCTGCAAACACATCTCCGCCCGGTGAATTTATAAATACATTTAAGTTTTCTATATCACCTAGAGAATCTAAATCGTCTTTAAATCGTTTAGGCGTCACCTCATCGCCCCACCAGCTATAGTCCGATATTTCGCCATACAATGTCAGTTCCCCAGTACTATCGTCTAGGGCCTTAAAACTCCAAAACTTCTTATTCTTCGGTTTGGGCACTATTATCACCGCCTTTCTTGTACTGCGCACCAGCCATTTCAATAGGCATCATGTTGCCGTTAATGAGTAAACGGTCACCGCCTTCCTTGGCCTCCATCTCTTCTAATGCTCTAACCTCGTTAGCCGTTAAAAAACCGGATTGAATTGCAATCCGGTAGCCTTCATATCTTGTTTTTGGGTCTGCCCTGAGAATAGCATTTACGTTGAATTTGATATAGTATCCGTCATCCAGTTCCCGCTGGGTGAATAATTTGTAAGTCAACTCCTGCTCATAACCGGTTAGGATATCCATAAGGGTATCGATGTAAAATTCCCGCTGCTGGTGCTCCACATTTGAGTGTGTAGCCCGTGTCAATTCGTTCAGCTGATGCATCTTTACGCCAAAAGCAGCAGCAATCTGCCTGATAGTTAACTCGGTGTTTTCTAAAAACTGAGCGTCGGTCATTGTTAAACTAAGCGGCTGGAATTGGTACCCAATAGGCAACAGGCTTACCCTGTTAGCATTCTTTAGCCCGCTTGACATTTGCTCAAATTTCTCACGAAAAACCTTCTCTGCTTTTGTATCCAAATCACCGACATAATGAATGATACCCTTGGTCTGCATTCCGGATTTATAGCTGTTATTTAAAAACTGGCTGGCCGCTCCGGCATTTTCGATAGTGCTTTGAAGCTGGGTTAGGGGGGTCATGCCGATAATGCCGTCATATGAAAGCCCCTTAAAGTGCAGCATTTCGTCGGGGTCTATCCGGTACTTTGTGTTTTTGTTATCTGTATATACATACCACAATTTCCCCTTGCCCGGGAGCAAGCCAACATCATCGATGTAAATCTCCACCTGGGTGGCGTCCAGGGGATAAATCCCGATTACTTTGCCAGCGTCCCCCCCTCTGGTTTCAATATCCAGCCAAGCATAGGCATTTCCGTGTATGAGCCGCTGTGTCTCCATTGCTTTTTTGAAGTCCCTGGCACTCATCCAAGGGTTAGGACGTGTTTTTAATAATGCTGCAAGATAATGGTTGGCTCTGCCCTGCTTATCGTCTTTTTCTTGATATACTTTTACCGGGAGTTTACCAACAGCATCAGCCAACACACGAACACAGGCAAATACAGTAGCCTCTTTAAGTGCGTTTTTTCCTCGGTAGCTGATTTTGTCAATTTCGATACCTAGCATTTCAAGCAACCGCCGATCGTTAAGCCCTACGGTTTCCGGTGGCTGGGTTTCAGCCCTTATCCGGGGGAATATTTTGTTTTTTATTTTTGTCCACATGCTACAACCCCCATAACTGGTTCAGGAATTCTTCTTTGGCATATTTTGAAACATCTGTTTTTGGTTCGACGTGCATGCCTCGGACGTGGGCGTTCATAAGCGCCGCCACAGGGTCAATGCGCTGCTTGGACTTTGCCTTGTCCAACATAATGTTTTTGTTGTGGTCCATCCGAGTGATTGCGTTTCCCATCGCCCACGCTAAGACAGGATTGCCGTCATGGATTATATTGCCCTGGTATACCTGATCCCTAAAATCTTTTGTTGGGCCCGCTAGGGTCTTGATGCCCTGGATAATCTCTACTACCTCATACCCATCGTCCATCATTTCCTGATTGAATTGAGTAGCATTCCATGGGTCAACGCACAACTCTTTTACTATCCAGCCATTTTCTTTTACTTGATTTTTTATATAATCCATAATGTAGCGGTAGTCCACTACTGCACCGTCAGTTAAGGTTATCCAGCTTTGCCTTACCCACAAATCGTAAGGCACTTTATCTGTTTTAAGTTTAGCAGCTAGGGTTTCCTCGGGTACAAATGAATGCGAAAGGACGGCATATTTACCGCCCTCCAGGGGGAACTCGAAGGTTACGCTTGTCAGGTCAATCTTGGCGGATAAGTCAATGCCTATGTAGCAATCCTTGCCTGTCAAGCCTGGCATTTTGTCAACCTTACAGGCGGCCCATTTTGCTAGATTCATGTAACCCTGCTCTCTAGCATTTACCCACACGTTAAAGTTTTTTGTCAGCACGTCATTCATTTTCTCCGGAACTTCAAGGGCAATATCTAACCTGTCCGCAATGTATTTTCTACCCTCCGGATATGAGGCCGCAATAGGATTTGCCTTCTCCCAGCAGGAGGGGTCTTTTACATCGTCAATCAACTCCCCTTTATCGTCCTTATCCAGCTCATTGACTATCGCAAAGTACTGGTCGTTCTCGTATGGGTGATCCGGGTCCAGTATTCGGGTCACTAGATCATACTCCACCCGGTAACAAGGGTTGTTTAGTTCGTGTCCGGCCGTTGTGATAATCATAAGCAAAGGCTGCGGCCTGGCGCCCATCCCCGAATCAATGATGTCATAGATTTCTGTCGTTTCATGGGCATGGTATTCATCTATCACTCCACACTGGGGGTTAAAGCCGTCTCCTGTTTTCTTGTCTTCTTTGGATAACGCTTTCATTTCAGAGCTCGTCTTATCGTGGTAAATCGTATTGTAAGCAACCCTAAACTTACCCTGTAGCTCTTTGCATCCTCTCAACATGGCGTCGGTTTCGCTCCACACGATTTTGGCCTGGTCCTTCTTAGTTGCAGCACAGTATACCTCGCTGGCGTTTTCACCAAAGGCCATCAGCTCATAGCTGGCCACACAAGACAAACTTTGTGACTTAGCGTTCTTCCTCCCAACCTGCCAGTAGGCTTTATTAAACCTCCGGTAGTTGGTATCCATATGGCCCCAGCCATAAATGTTACCAAAAACAAATTTTTGTATGGGGTGCGGGTCAATCCGCTGCCCAGTCAATATGCCTTTCCGATGCCTAAACAGCTTCATCCAATTTAGAAATAACAATGCTTTTTTCTGGTCAAAAACATAAGGAAAATCCTTTGCCCCTTGCCTGTTCAGGTCATCCAAAAACCGCCTACAGGCCCACTGGTGCTTTTGGCACGCAACAATCTCACCGTTACACACCGCCTGGCTATATACAAGCAAATCATCCAAGATCGGATAATCCATTGGATAAGGCCTATACATTACCAAACATCCTTTCCGCAGGATTCTCCTCCTTTTTCGTTTCTTGTCTAGGTGCTACCAACTTGCACCGACTGGAAATGGTCAGGCCCAAGTCGCTAGCTGCCTGCCGGGCCATTTTGAACAGTTTTTCCTGACTTAGGAGTAGGTCTTTAAATGCAGGGTTGTCTACACCGGTTCTCAAAAGCTTTTTAATAACCCGCTGGTAGTTATATTCCGACGTGACAAACCGGGCCAAGGCCTCGCAATCCAAATTAGTCATAATTTTAATATCGGTAAGTTCTTGAGCTATCCGGTCAAATTCTTTTTTAAGGTTTTTTGGTAGATAAGAAGGGGCATGGATATTATCGTTAGGCGCTTTAACCTCTTTAGCCCTTCTTTCAGCTATCTCTTTTTTTGTTAAATTCTTTTTTCCTTTTAGTACCAGCAGGTCAATTGGTTGTCTATGTCTAGCCACACCTTCTCACCTCCTAAAATATTTCTATGGGGATATTTGTGTACAGAAGGG